>Ga0302164_10000335_pt1 | contig 16661 bp, 14 predicted proteins | sample I_Fen_E3_1_FD_193500 | JGI IMG/M metagenome (GOLD analysis project Ga0302164, IMG submission 193500) | Peat permafrost microbial communities from Stordalen Mire near Abisko, Sweden - I_Fen_E3_1 | ecosystem: Environmental > Terrestrial > Soil > Wetlands > Permafrost | place: Sweden: Abisko...
GATTGACAATCTACTTTACTTGAAGTTATCCCTCTTGTCGAAAAATTTAATTTAACAATAGACAAATTGCCCTTTCCCGACTAACCTCGAATAATTTGATTGACAATCTGTCTTAATTAAAAATATCCTTCTTATCAGAAATTTAATCAAAATTATTCCACTTATTAAAATTTAACATTAATTATTTTAATTAATTTTTAATGATTAAAAATAAATAAATAATTAAACTAAAGCTCTTTTAAAAGTTTAATTAATTAATAGAATAAACAATAAAATAAAGTAGCATTTTTATTATAATTTTTGTATAAAATATTCGTAAATATATATTTTATATGAATAAAATTTAATACGGACTTATAATTTAGTTATTTATATTTTTAGTTTAAATAACTATTATTTATTTTTTTTAATGTCGTTACTATAATTTTTTTTCATAATTTATCTAAATACTCAACAAAAACTTACTAAATCTAATTATTTATTTAAATTTGTGTCAAAAAAACTCCCTTTTTTTATATATATATATAATAATATAAAAATTAATATTATATAAATATTTTATTCTATAATATTTAGATAGATTATAAAAGTAATATAATATTTATATATTAATATTTAATCTATCGTATAAATAGAGTAAACTATTAATTAAAATACTATTTATTAGACATTCTAACCCTCTTTTTCCAATAGGACAGATAGGAATATTTAAATCTATTAATTTAATTTATTTATATTAATTAAAATGTATCCTTTATTGTATATATATATAATATAATGTAAATATATGCTTTATTGTAATTTATTGAAAATTACATTTTTATTTTTAATTCTAAATTTATATAAATAAATAACATTAATAATAAATATTTATATACTTTGTATAAATATTATTTATTTAATAAATAAAAATACAACAAAAGATTTTATGGGTCCAGATTTTTATTTTATCTAATAAAATAAAAAAAATTATAAAAACTGTTAAAAATTGTAATAAAAACGCTACTAATGAATTGCCTGATAAAAGGGCTACCTTGATAGGGTAAATTATATAATTTTTTAATTATATTCATTAATTTTTAAATTATATTTAATAGAATTAAACTATTCCCAAAAGTATCAAAAACTTTTGTGCCTCATACACCAAAATATAATTAATTATAAAAAGATAAGCTAATTAAGCTATTGGGTTCATACCCCACTTATAAAGGTTTTAATCCTTTTCTTTTTAATTTTTAAAAATTCATCTAAATTATTATTTCTTATTACTTTAACTAGAGGTACTTTTATTACTATTTCATCAACTTCTTGATTTGGTGCTTGAATAGGATTAGAAATTAATTTATTATCATTTATCCCCTTAATGATTAATACAAATAATTTAATATCTTCAGAAGCCGCTTTAAAATATTTTTTAATTCAAGCTTTAGCCTCTTCTATTCTTTTATTTGCTATTATTTTAATATTTTCATTTAACAATTTTAATATTTTAATAAAAACATATAGAAACTTAATTATTTCTTCTACATTATTTTTAAAAAGTGGAGCAGCCCCCTTCCATTTTTGATTTCCAGGAGTAATAGAAGGACTTTCATGGGTAAATAATTTAATTTTAATAACTTGACAAAAAATTGCTCCTTTAATACTTCTTTCTTATTGTTTAAATTATAAATTTTTAAATGTAATTATTATTCTATCTATTTTAATTGGATCTTTAGGAGGATTAAACCAAACTTCTTTACGCAAACTTATAGCTTTCTCTTCAATCAATCACTTAGGTTGAATATCTGCAGGAATAATATATAGAGAAAATTTGTGAATAATTTATTTTTTATTATATTCTTTTTTATCCTTTTGTATTATTTTCTTATTTAATAGTTTTAAATTATTTCATATTAATCAAATATTTACTTTATTTAATAACAATACAGTTATTAAATTAATTTTATTTTTGTCTTTACTATCTTTAGGAGGCCTTCCCCCATTTTTAGGGTTTTTGCCAAAATGATTAATTATTGAATCCTTAGTAAATATAAACATATTATTCTTAATAACAATTATAGTATGTTTAACTTTAATTACCTTATTTTTTTATATTCGAATTTGCTATAGTGCTTTCTTACTAAATCACAATGAAAATAATTGATCTTTCAATAATTTCTATTTTACCAAAAATTATTACTGATGTTTAATATTATCTTTTATTTCTCTATTTGGTTTAATTTTAATTAGTATTTTTTACTGAATTATTTAATTTAATTTATTGCCTTTAAAGGTTTTAAGTTAATTAAACTAATAGCCTTCAAAGCTATAAATATTAGTAAAAATCTTTTAAACCTTATTATTTAAAACAAAAATTTTAAGCTTTAGTAGTAAAATTTTCTACTCCTTTAGAATTGCAGTCTAACATCATTATTGACTATAAAGCCTTTGATTAAAGAGAAAAAATATCCCATAAATAGATTTACAGTCCATCGCCTATTATTCAGCCATTTAATCATTGCGAAAATGACTATTTTCTACAAATCATAAAGATATTGGAACATTATATTTTATTTTTGGGGCTTGATCAGGGATAGTAGGAACTTCTCTTAGAATTTTAATTCGAACTGAATTAGGGCATCCTGGAGCTCTTATTGGAGATGATCAAATTTATAATGTTATTGTTACTGCACATGCTTTTGTAATAATTTTTTTTATAGTTATACCTATTTTAATTGGAGGATTTGGAAATTGACTAGTACCCCTTATACTAGGAGCCCCTGATATAGCATTTCCTCGAATAAATAATATAAGATTTTGAATGCTTCCTCCTTCTCTTACTTTACTATTATCTAGTTCAATTGTAGAAAATGGAGCAGGAACAGGATGAACTGTTTATCCTCCTCTTTCTTCAGGAATTGCTCATGCCGGAGCTTCTGTAGATTTAGCTATTTTTTCCTTACATTTAGCTGGAATTTCTTCTATTTTAGGAGCAGTAAATTTTATTACAACAGTAATTAATATACGATCAAGTGGGATTACTTTAGATCGAATACCTTTATTTGTTTGATCTGTAGTAATTACTGCAGTATTATTATTATTATCTTTACCTGTTTTAGCTGGAGCTATTACTATATTATTAACCGATCGAAATTTAAATACATCGTTTTTTGACCCTGCTGGAGGGGGAGACCCTATTTTATACCAACATTTATTCTGATTTTTTGGGCACCCTGAAGTATATATTTTAATTTTACCGGGATTCGGTATAATTTCTCATATTATTAGACAAGAAAGAGGTAAAAAGGAAACATTTGGGGCCTTAGGAATAATTTATGCTATATTAGCAATTGGTTTATTAGGATTTGTTGTTTGAGCCCACCATATATTTACAGTAGGAATAAATGTAGATACTCGAGCTTATTTTACTTCAGCAACAATAATTATTGCTGTACCTACTGGAATCAAAATTTTTAGTTGATTAGCTACTATTCATGGAACACAATTAACTTATTCTCCTGCCTTATTATGGGCTTTAGGATTTGTATTTTTATTTACAGTAGGAGGATTAACAGGAGTTGTTCTAGCTAATTCTTCAATTGATATTGTTTTACATGATACTTATTATGTTGTAGCTCATTTCCATTATGTATTATCAATAGGAGCTGTATTTGCCATTATAGCAGGGTTTATTCACTGATACCCTTTATTAACTGGTTTAACAATAAATGAAGCTTGATTAAAGGCTCAATTTGGAATTATATTTTTAGGAGTAAATTTAACCTTCTTCCCTCAACATTTTTTAGGATTAGCTGGAATACCCCGACGATATTCAGACTACCCAGATGCCTATACATCTTGAAATATTGTATCATCAATGGGATCAACTATTTCTTTGTTTGGAATTTTATTTTTTTTATTTATTATATGAGAAAGCATAATTTCTCACCGAACTCCTGTATACCCTCTTCAATTAAATTCTTCAATTGAATGATACCAAAATCTTCCCCCAGCAGAACATAGTTATGCTGAACTACCTTTACTTACTAATTTCTAATGTGGCAGATTAGTGCAATGGATTTAAGCCCCATATATAAAGATTTATCTTTTATTAGAAAAATAATTTATATAAATAAACGTAAAACTTAATAATTTTACCTATGGCAACATGATCTAATTTTGGATTTCAAGATAGAGCTTCTCCTTTAATAGAACAATTAAATTTTTTTCATGATCACACAATATTAATTTTAATTATAATTACAATCTTAGTAGGATATTTAATAGTAATATTATGTTTTAATACTTTTACAAATCGATTTTTATTACATGGTCAAACTATCGAAGTTATTTGAACAATTTTACCTGCAGTAGTATTAATATTTATTGCTCTTCCTTCCCTACGTTTATTATACCTTTTAGATGAAGTTAGCAACCCTGCAATTACTTTAAAAACTATTGGTCATCAATGATATTGAAGCTACGAATATTCAGATTTTTTAAATATTGAATTTGATTCATATATAATTCCTACTAATGAACTACAAGCAAATGGTTTTCGACTTTTAGATGTAGATAACCGAATTGTTTTACCAATAAATAATCAAATTCGAATTTTAATTTCAGCTGCCGACGTTCTTCACTCGTGAACAGTCCCAGCTTTAGGGGTTAAGGTTGATGCTACTCCTGGTCGATTAAACCAAACTAATTTTTTAATTAATCGACCTGGTTTATTTTTTGGACAATGTTCTGAAATTTGTGGGGCAAACCACAGTTTTATGCCTATTGTTATTGAGAGAGTTCCTACTAATTATTTTATTAAATGAATTTCAAATATAAGTTCATCTTCATTAGATGACTGAAAGCAAGTAATGGTCTCTTAAACCACTTTATAGTAAAGTAGTGCTTACTTCTAATGGAAAATTTTTAAAAAATTAGTTAAATATAAATAACATTAGTATGTCAAGCTAAAATTATTAGTTTTATTCTAATATTTTTTAATTCCACAAATAGCTCCAATCAGATGATTAATTTTATTTATTGTTTTCTCAGTAACATTAATTTTATTTAATATTTTTAACTATTATAGTATATTACCTAAAACACCAGAATCTCTTCAACAAAATAATAGATTTTCATCAAATTCTTTAAATTGAAAATGATAACAAATTTATTTTCAGTATTTGATCCTTCTACAACTATTTTTAATTTATCTTTAAATTGATTAAGAACGTTTATTGGTTTATTATTCATTCCTTGTTCTTTTTGATTTATACCCTCTCGATACCATATTATTTGAAATAATATTTTAACAACTTTACATAAAGAATTTAAAACTTTACTAGGCCCTACTGGACATAATGGTAGAACATTTATTTTTATTTCACTATTTAGATTAATTCTTTTTAATAATTTTTTAGGGTTATTTCCTTATATTTTTACAAGAACAAGCCATTTAACATTAACTTTAGCTTTAGCAATACCTTTATGATTAAGATTTATAATTTATGGTTGAATTAATCATACTCAACACATATTTGCCCATTTAGTCCCTCAAGGAACCCCAGCAGTTTTAATACCTTTTATAGTTTGTATTGAAACAATTAGTAATATTATTCGACCTGGAACTTTGGCAGTTCGATTAGCTGCTAATATAATTGCCGGACATTTACTTTTAACTTTATTAGGAAATACAGGGCCATCTTTATCTTACTCAATTGTGTCTCTATTAATTTTTGCACAAATTGCTTTATTAGTTTTAGAATCAGCCGTTGCTATTATTCAATCATATGTCTTTGCTGTTTTAAGAACACTTTATTCTAGAGAAGTAAATTAAATATAAATGAATGTAAATAACTAATGTCAACACATGCAAATCACCCTTTTCATTTAGTAGATTATAGCCCATGACCTTTAACAGGAGCAATTGGAGCTATAACAACGGTTTCAGGATTAGTTAAATGATTTCATCAATATGATATAAATTTATTTTTATTAGGAAATGTAATTACTTTATTAACAATATATCAGTGATGACGAGATGTCTCCCGAGAAGGAACTTTTCAAGGATTACACACATTCCCAGTAACTATTGGACTTCGTTGAGGAATAATTCTGTTTATTGTTTCAGAAGTATTTTTTTTTATTTCCTTTTTTTGAGCTTTTTTCCATAGTAGATTATCTCCTACTATTGAACTAGGTACAGTTTGACCCCCTATAGGAATTGTTGCTTTTAACCCATTTCAAGTACCCCTTTTAAATACTGCCATTTTATTAGCCTCAGGAGTAACTGTTACTTGAGCTCACCATGGATTAATAGAAGGAAACCATTCACAAGCAACTCAAGGATTATTTTTTACAATTATCTTAGGAATTTATTTTTCTATACTACAAGCTTATGAGTATATTGAAGCTCCTTTTACAATTGCTGATGCTGTTTATGGTTCAACTTTTTATATAGCAACAGGATTTCATGGGTTACATGTATTAATTGGAACTTCCTTTTTATTAGTATGTTTAATTCGCCACATTCAATTCCATTTCTCAAAAAATCATCACTTTGGTTTTGAAGCAGCAGCTTGATATTGACATTTTGTTGATGTAGTTTGATTATTTTTATATGTTTCAATTTACTGATGAGGTAGATAAATTTATATAGTATATAAGTATATATGACTTCCAATCATAAGGACTAAATATAATTTAGTATAAATAATTTTTTCTATTATCATTATAGCATATATTGTTTTATTAATTGCATTTATTGTAATATTATTAGCGTCTCTTTTATCTAAAAAAGCTTTAATTGACCGAGAAAAAAGATCTCCTTTTGAATGTGGATTTGACCCTTCAGATTCGTCTCGTTTACCTTTTTCTATTCGATTTTTTATGATTGCAATTATTTTTTTAATTTTTGATGTAGAAATTGCTTTAATTTTGCCTATAATCATAATTATTAAATTTTCTAATATAATAATTTGATCATTTACAAGTATATTTTTTATTTTTATTTTATTAATTGGGCTTTATCATGAATGAAATCAAGGAGCTTTAAACTGATCTAATTAAAAAGGATAGTAGTTAAATATAACATTTGATTTGCATTCAAAAAGTATTGATTTGTATCAATCTATCTTAAAAAATTAAAGATAAAATATAAAGAATATGAAGCGATTAATTGCAATTAGTTTCGACCTAATCTTAGATATAGTTTAATATCCTTATTCTAAATAAAAATTAATTGAAGCCAAAAAGAGGCTTATCACTGTTAATGATAGAAATGAATATATTAATTCCAATTAAGGAAATATGTAGATCAAGAAAAAGCTGCTAACTTATTTCTTAAATGGTTTAACTCCATTTATATTTCTTTATTTATTAATAATTTTTATAATTTATATAGTTTAATTATAAAACCTTACATTTTCACTGTAAAAATAAAGACCTATCTTTTGTAAATAATTTACTAAATAATATTATTTTACCTAAAGATTATTAAAATCTCTTTAACATCTTCAGTGTTACGCTCTAACTATAAGCTATTTAAGTTTAAAATATTATTAATATAATCAATAAAATAATTCATAAAACAAATCTTAATAAATAAATTTTTAAATTATTATTTTGTATAAACTGATTAATCATAGAAAAATATTTTAATGTTTTATAAATATGTTGTCCCCCAAAATATTCTCTTCACCCTTGATCAAATCTTTTAGCTACTAGTATCCCTAAATTTAAAGGATAAAATATAGTTCCCAAAGAACTTAATAAAGGCATAAATCACATAGAACCAGCAAAAACAGTATATTGATAAGAATTTAAAGCTTTATTAGTAAAATAAAAAGAAACATTTGAAATTAAATAACCTCTAAATATTCCAACAATACAAACCATTAATGTTAATATTTTTAAATTAAAAGGTAGACAAATCATATCAGGACAAGGAAAAATTATTCATCTTAACATACTCCCCCCAATAACAGCTATAATTAATAGCCCAGTCATACTTTTTGATATAACTCAACCTTGATCATTTAAAGGATGTAAAGAATTTCTATTAAAATCACCGGTTAAAGAATAATAAACTAATCGAAAAGAATAACAAACTGTTAAACCAGTAGAAAAAAAATATAAAAAAAAACTTAAAGTATTAATATAAGATAAACTAACAATTTCTAAAATTAAATCTTTTGAATAAAACCCTGCTAAAAAAGGCATTCCACATAAGGCTAAATTAGCCACATTTAAACAAGAAGTAGTATAAGGTATTTGATTTATTAGACTCCCTATAACACGAATATCTTGAGAATTTTTTATATTATGAATAATAGCCCCAGCACATATAAATAATAAAGCCTTAAATAAAGCGTGGGTTAATAAATGAAAAAAAGCTAATTTAGGAAACCCTATAGCTAAAATACTTATTATTAATCCTAATTGACTCAATGTTGAAAGAGCAATAATTTTTTTTAAATCAAACTCAAAATTTGCCCCTAATCCAGCTATAAACATTGTTAACCCTCCAATTAACAATAAATATTGTCCTAAAAAAGTTCCATCTAATAAAATATTAAATCGAATTAATAAATAAACCCCAGCTGTAACTAAAGTAGAAGAATGGACTAAAGCTGACACTGGAGTAGGCGCCGCTATAGCAGCAGGAAGCCAGGCTGAAAAAGGAATTTGAGCTCTTTTTGTTATTGCAGCTAATATCACCAATCCCCCAATAATTATTATTTCATGATGATTTTTTATAGCTTCTAAATAAAAGATGTAATTTCATCTACCATAATTTAATATTCAGGCAATTGCTATTAATAAAGCAACATCCCCAATTCGATTAGAAAGAGCAGTAATTATCCCAGCATTATAAGATTTAACATTTTGGTAATAAATTACTAATACATAAGAAACTAAGCCTAACCCATCTCAACCTAATAAAATTCTAATCAAATTAGGACTAATAATTAATATTATTATAGAAAAAACAAACAATAATACTAAAATAATAAAACGATTAAGATAAATATCTCCTAATATATACTCTTTTCTATAAAAAATAACTAAAGAAGAAATTAATAAAACAAAAGACATAAATAATAAACTTATTCAATCAAATAAAAAAGTTATTACAATTATGTTAGAATTTAAAGATACAATTTCCCACTCAATAAAATAAACTAAATCATTAATTAAAAAATATAAACTAGAAAGAAATATTCTTATTCTAACAGAAATTAAAAAAATAAAACTAATAAAACAAATTGAAATAATATACACGATTTAAGATGAATTATTCATATCCCTGACACCACAAATCAATATTTTATATTAAACTACTTAAATAAAAATTAAAGCCATAAAAGACTAGTTTCACTCTTTAAAATTAATAAATTTAAAGGAAATCAATGTAAAAATAACACTAAATATTCTCGATTAAACCCTAAAGAAAAACTATAAGCTCCTGAAGATAACTTTCCGTGTTGTCTGTAAGAATACAAATATAAAGTATAAGCAGCACTAAAAAATGATAATAAAGACAAACATAATATAGCTACTCAAGATCAACTAACAATTCTATTTAATAAACTAATTTCACCTAACAGATTTAGTGTTGGAGGAGCAGCTATATTTCCAGAACATAATAAAAATCATCATAAAGTTATGCTAGGTATAAAATTTATTAACCCCTTATTAATTAGCATGCTTCGTCTCCCTAATCGTTCATAGGTGATATTAGCTAAACAAAACAACCCTGAAGAACATAAACCATGAGCAATTATTAAAGTGAAAGCACCATTTAACCCCCAATAAGAAAGAGTTATTAAGCCTCCTAAAACAATTCCTATATGAGCAACCGAAGAATAAGCAATTAATGCCTTTAAATCTGTTTGTCGTAAACAAACTAATCTAACTAAAACACCTCCAACTAATCTAATAGAGACTCACCAAAAATTATAATCTAGCCCAAATAAACTAATAAAAGAAAAGACTCGCAATAAACCATAACCCCCTAGCTTAAGTAAAATTCCGGCTAAAATTATAGACCCGGCCACCGGAGCTTCAACATGAGCCTTTGGTAATCATAAATGTACTAAAAATATAGGTATTTTAACTAAAAAAGCCATAATTATTGATAAATAAAAAAGACTTAAATAAAAGCTATAATCATTTAACAAAAAAAAATTTATTGTATTAGTATAATTTTTTAAATAAAAAATACTAACTAATAAAGGTAAAGAAGCTAATAAAGTATAAAATAACAGGTATATTCCGGCTTGAAGACGTTCTGGCTGATATCCTCACCCTAAAATAAGAAATAAAGTAGGAATTAATCTGCTTTCAAAAAATAAATAAAATAAAAATAAATTAGAAGTTCTAAAAGTTAAATATAATATTATTAACAAAAATAAAATAACAAATAAAAAAAAATTTCTATAATTATTAGTACGATTAATATTTTCTCTTGCTATAATTATTAAAACACAAACCCAAAATCTTAGTAAAATTAAACCATAAGATAAAATATCAGCTCCATAATAATAAGAAATATTAGATCAAAAATCTGTATAAAAATTATTAAAAATAAATAAAAAAACTAACAAAAATAAAAAATTTTGAACCATTCAAAATCTTTTTTGTAAAAAACATAAAGGGGTTATAAAGATTGTTATAAAAAAAAATTTTAACATTGTAAAATAGAAAATCTATTAAAATAATCATTCCCATGGGTGCGAATTATAGAAACTAAAATAGATAAACCTAAAGCCCCCTCACAAACTCTGAAAGTCAAAAATATTATTCTAAAAAATCCCTCATAATTTAATATATTTAAATATATAAATAAAAAAAGAAATAATCCTAAAACAATAAATTCTAATCTAAGTAAAGTAGATAATAAATGCTTTCGATTAGAAACAAATACTATAACTCCTCTAAAAAATAAAAATAAAGGTAAAATTCAATTTAATAATGTCATCATTAGTTTTAATAGTTTAACAAAAACATTGGTCTTGTAAATCAAAAATAAAAATTATTTTTTTTAAAACTTCAGGAAAAAAGAAGATTCTTTATCATTAATCCCCAAAATTAATATTTTAAATAAACTATTTCCTGATATCATTCAATTTATTATTTCAATATTAAGAATAATTACAAACATTATTTTTACTCAAATAAAACATCCTTTAGCAATAGGATTTATACTTTTATTTCAAACTTTTTTAATTTGCTTGATCTCAGGAAATTACTCAAAAACTTTCTGATTTTCTTATGTTTTATTTTTAATTTTTTTAGGAGGAATATTAGTATTATTTATCTATGTAACTTCTTTAGCCTCAAATGAAATATTTACTTTTTCAATTAAAATTATATTTGTATCAACAATAATTTTATCTTTATTTAGTTTTATTATACTATTTTTAGATTTTAATTTAATCAACTCTTTTTTTATTAATAACAATGAGATAATAAAAATTAATAATTTAAATTCTTTTATTAATGAAAATACTATTAGATTAAATAAACTATATAATTTTCCTACTAATATAATTACTATTCTATTAATTAATTATTTATTTTTAACTTTAGTGGCTGTAGTAAAGATTACTAATATTTTTTATGGACCCCTTCGGCCGAAATCAATTTAATAATTAATAAATAAACTAATGAACAAACCATTACGATTGGAACATCCATTATTTAAAATTATAAACAACGCACTAGTAGATCTTCCAGCTCCTGTTAATATTTCAGCTTGATGAAACTTTGGCTCATTATTAGGACTATGTTTAATCATTCAAATTGCAACTGGGCTATTCCTTGCTATACACTATACAGCCGATATCGAAACGGCCTTTAATTCAGTAAATCATATTTGTCGAGATGTAAACTATGGTTGATTATTACGAACATTACATGCTAACGGAGCTTCATTCTTTTTTATTTGTATTTATTTACATATTGGGCGAGGAATATATTATGGGTCATATTTATATATTCCTACATGATTTGTAGGAGTAATTATTTTATTTTTAGTTATAGGAACAGCTTTCATAGGGTATGTATTACCTTGAGGACAAATATCATTTTGAGGGGCAACTGTAATCACTAATTTACTATCTGCTGTTCCTTATTTAGGAACTGATTTAGTCCAATGATTATGAGGAGGATTTGCAGTAGATAATGCTACTTTAACTCGATTTTTTACTTTTCATTTTTTACTTCCTTTTATTGTAGCAGCTATAACTATAATTCATTTATTATTCTTACATCAAACAGGATCTAACAACCCTTTAGGAGTTAATAGAAATGTAGATAAAATTCCTTTCCACCCTTATTTTTCATTTAAGGATATCTTCGGTTTTATTATAATAATTTTAATTTTATTAATATTAACATTAATTAACCCTTACGGACTAGGAGATCCAGATAATTTTATTCCAGCCAATCCTTTAGTAACTCCTCCACATATTCAACCTGAATGATACTTTTTATTTGCTTATGCAATTCTTCGTTCTATCCCAAATAAATTAGGAGGTGTTATTGCATTAGTATTATCAATTGCTATTTTATTTATTTTACCTTTTACAAATGTAAGAAAATTTCGAGGAATTCAATTTTACCCTATTAATCAGATTATATTTTGAATTATAGTAACTATTGTTATCTTATTAACTTGGATTGGGGCCCGCCCTGTAGAAGACCCTTTTGTTTTAACAGGTCAAATTCTAACTGTTTTATATTTTTCTTATTATATTATTAACCCATTAATTACTAAATGATGAGATAACTTTTTACTATAATTTTTAATAAAAATTAAAAAATTTTAGTTGATGAGCTTGAAAAGCATATGTTTTGAAAACATAAGATAGAAATTAAAATTTTCTATTAACTTATATATTTTTACTAATTTTTATTATTTAAAATTAAATAAATCTAATAATAAAAATTTTAAAACCAATAAAAAATATTAAATAATTTAACGAAAAAGGTAAAAATCTTTTTCAAGCCAAATATATTAACTTATCATAACGAAACCGAGGCAAAGTTCCTCGTATTCAGATAAATATAAAAGAAATGAAGCTTAATTTAACAAAAAATAAAATTGAATAAATATCTGAACCTAAAAAAATAACTGAAAATAATATACTTATAAATAAAATACTAGCATATTCCCCCAAAAAAATTAAAGCGAATCCTCCTCTTCTATATTCAATATTAAACCCTGAAACTAACTCTGACTCTCCTTCAGCAAAATCAAAAGGAGTGCGGTTAGTTTCAGCTAAAGAAGAGGCAAATCAAACTAAACCTATAGGAAAACATAAAACAATGAATCAAACATATTCTTGATAAATTAAAAAAGAAAGAAAATTATAATTACCAATCAAAAAAATAAAAGATAATAAAATTAAAGCTAAACTTACTTCATAAGAAATAGTTTGAGCAACAGCCCGCAAGCCCCCTAATAAAGCATAATTAGAATTAGAAGATCAACCAGCAATTATAACAGTATAAACCCCTATACTCGTACAACATAAAAAAAATAAAACCCCTAAATTAAAAGAATATAATTTAGTTAGATACGGAATACATAGCCAAATCACTAAAGCTAAAAATAAAGTAAAAATAGGAGAAAAATAATAAGAAATATAATTAGAAACTAAAGGATAGGTTTGTTCTTTAGTAAATAATTTAATTGCATCACTAAACGGTTGAGGAATTCCTACAAATCCTACTTTATTAGGGCCTTTACGAATTTGAATATAACCTAAAACCTTACGTTCTATCAAGGTCAAAAAAGCAACACCTACTATTACACAAATTACTAATAATAATCTTCCAATTAAAGGTATAATTAAATCAATAAAATACAATACTATTTGTAAAAATTATTTTACATTTATAAATTCTAAATTTATGGCACTAATCTGCCAAAATAGTTATAAATAATGATTTTTTTATATAATTATTAAATATTTTATTTTAATTCTTTAAATAAAAAATAATTTTTTTAATATTTGGTCCTTTCGTACTAAAATAATAAAATAAATAATTAAAGATAGAAACCAACCTGGCTCACGCCGGTCTGAACTCAGATCATGTAAGAATTCAAAGGTCGAACAGACCTAAACTTTAAACTTCTACACCTAAAAATAATTCTTAGTCCAACATCGAGGTCGCAATCTTTTTTATCGATATGAACTCTCTAAAAAAATTACGCTGTTATCCCTAAAGTAACTTAAATTTTTAATCACTAATAATGGATCAATTAATCATTAATCAATGTTATATAATTATAAGAGTTTATTAAATCTTATTGTCACCCCAACAAAATAAACTAATTTATAAAATTTAAATAATTCTTAATAAAAATTAAAATTAAATTTATAAAGCTTTATAGGGTCTTCTCGTCTTTTAATTTTATTTAAGCTTTTTAACTCAAAAATAAAATTCATTTATTAATTTAAATGACACAGTATATATTTCATCCAACCATTCATACAAGCCTTCAATTAAAAGACTAATGATTATGCTACCTTTGCACGGTCAAAATACCGCGGCCCTTTAAAAATTATCAGTGGGCAGGTTAGACTTTTTATATAATTCTAAAAAGACATGTTTTTGATAAACAGGTGAATATATAAAATTGCCGAATTTATTAAATAAACCTACCAGTTTATTTTTATTTTTAAATATAAAATTACTAATTTTATCATTATTTCTTATTTATTTTTGTTGAAAATAATATTTTAATAAAATATTTAAATTTTTACTAAATAATTTTATAATAAAATAAATTATAACATAATTATAAATAATGACTATTTCTAAGCCTATATTTTTATATTAAAAAAATAAAATTATAAAATTTTATTTTAAAGCTCATCCCTTAAAATATTAATATAAAAAAATTAAAAAATTAAAATAAATTAATTTATTAATTTAATATGCCTAAATTAAATTTATTTCTTAAAAAACTAGATACCATTAAAGACGACTAACGTTTCATTTCAAATAATTTATTATTTAATATTTATGCCACAATAAATAATATAAACTATTAAATCCTTTAAAATCGAAAAAAATAAAAATTAATATTTTTTATTAAATAAACCCTGATACAAAAGGTACTAAAAATTATTTATTCTTATAAAATAAAAATTTTTCAAATTATTTCAATATTCTTTTTCAATACTATAATAAATTATTATTAAAAAAATTAATTCATTAAAAATTACTTAAACTAAAAAAATTAAAATTATTTTTATTAAAAAAATAAATTTTACAAATTAAATTAATAAATAAATATTAATCAATTTAAAACGATTTGCACGTATTTCTTTTCAATGTAAACGAAATGCTTTACTAATTAAGCTTTAAATTGTCTTTCTAGATACACTTTCCAGTACATCTACTATGTTACGACTTATCTTATTTTATATATAATATAATAATAAGAGCGACGGGCGATGTGTGCATGTTTTAGAGCTATAATCAATTAATTTTAATTAAATTAATTTACTATCAAATCCACTTTAAAATATTTATTTCAAAAAATTATTCATAAATTAAATAAAATTTATTGTAACCCATTTTAACTTAAATATAAACTGCACCTTGACTTGACATAATTAAAATTTAAAATTTAAGAAAATTATTACTCTTTTAAGATATTCTGATGACAGCGATATACATATTTAACAAATTTAAGTAAGGTAAAACGCGGATTATCGATTACAAAACAGGTTCCTCTGAATAGACTAAAACACCGCCAAATTTTTTGAGTTTCAAGAATATAGCTAATACTACTCAAGTATAAATATTTTACTTTTTAAATAATAGGGTATCTAATCCTAGTTTTAATTTAAATTTTTATAGTTTAATTAAATAAATAAAAAAAATAACACTTATTTTAAAATTTCACCTAAAAAACAAATATTTAATTTTTAAAAATATATAAGTAACAAATTAACTATTACCAATAATATTTACTTGTATTATTTGTATAACCGCGGTAGCTGGCACAAATTAAACCAATACTAATAAAAATTACTATATCAAAATTTCTTTTATTAATAATATTAATTACTGCGAATATTATAAAAAATAATACTTTTTTAAAAAATAAAATAATTCTAAAAAATATTTACATGTAAAATAATCTTAAAGTAAATTTTTTAACTAAAATAAAATTTATTTTTTAATAATGAATAAAAATTTTTACGGACTTAATATATAATTATTAACTATATTTAAGCTTATATTAAAAACTAAGTACAAATAATGGAAAAAAAAATAAGCATTCAATATTATGGACTTAAATTTTAAATTTAAGTTAATTAAGATATAATAACAAGTTTTAAGGAAATTCCTCCTTATAATTTTTTAGATTTATTAAATAAATTAAAATTTTTTAAATAATTTTATTATCTAAATGAAAATTAATCTATAATAAACATTTTTAATAAATTTAAAAACTAATTAACTTTAATTAATTTAATTAAAGCTACCCCCCCTCTTGTCGAAAAATTTAATTTAACAATAGACAAATTGTCCTTTCCCGACTAACCTCTAATAATTTGATTGACAATCTACTTTACTTGAAGTTATCCCTCTTGTCGAAAAATTTAATTTAACAATAGACAAATTGCCCTTTCCCGACTAACCTCGAATAA
>Ga0302164_10000342_pt1 | contig 16490 bp, 13 predicted proteins | sample I_Fen_E3_1_FD_193500 | JGI IMG/M metagenome (GOLD analysis project Ga0302164, IMG submission 193500) | Peat permafrost microbial communities from Stordalen Mire near Abisko, Sweden - I_Fen_E3_1 | ecosystem: Environmental > Terrestrial > Soil > Wetlands > Permafrost | place: Sweden: Abisko...
TTGCACTCAGGAACAAACTTCGTATTTATGAAACTGAATTCTGAATACTCCGGTTATTTTCATAAAGATATAGTGTTGGCTGACTTACCATATCTTTACCTGCATATTATCGGGAACCCATAAAGCATCGCCTTGTTTTACTCCGAAAGCCTTATAGAATTCGGGCATATTTGATAAGGGACCATTGACGCGGAATTTGGCAGGTGAATGCTCATTGCTTTTCACCTGGCTGGCTACAGTTTCCGGACGTTCATTCACCATCCATGCCAAAGCATATCCCAGGAAGAAACGTTGTGAGGGGTTCAGACCTGCTATAATCGTGTTGTTCTTAAACTGATCTGTTTTCCTGAAAGCTTCATAAGCCATGATCGTACCTCCGAGATCAGCAATATTTTCACCTTGAGTAAGTTCACCATTTATATGCAGGCTGTCGACTGCAATATATTTATTGAACTGGTTAACAATCATTTTTGTCTTGGTAAAAAACCTGATGCTGTCATCCGGTGTCCACCAGTTCTGAAGGTTGCCGAGCGCATTGTATTTGCATCCCTGGTCGTCAAATCCATGGGTGATTTCATGTCCGAAAGTGGCGCCGATTATAGCATAGAGAAGAGCATCGTCAGCCATTTTACCTTCATATCCCGGTACAATAATATTACAGCCGGGTATGCATATCTCGTTGTTGGAAGGATTGTAATATGCATTGTATGTCTGTGGTTCCATTCCCCATTCTGTCCGGTCAACAGGTTTGCCATATTTAGAAACCATATAATTTACTTCCCATTTATTAGCATTCATCACGTTTTTTACGAATGAATTACGGTCGATTTGCATAGCACTGAGATCCTTCCATTTGTCGGGATAACCAACTTTCATGATGACTGATGAAAGTTTGCTCAATGCTTTTTCTTTTGTAGTGCCTGTCATCCAATCGAGGTCCCTTATCCGTTCAGCAAAAATAGTTTTGATGACGTTGCCAATCTCGATCAGTTTATCTTTTGTTCCCTTAGGCAGATATTCATCTACATAGACCTGGCCTATAAGTTCACCAAGTGAACCATCAGTTCTTTGGACAACGCGTTTCCATCTTGGCTTGGGCTCTTTGACTCCCCGGAGGGCACCGTAATAAAAGCTAAAATATTCGAGATATGTCTTATCATCCATGTACCCGGAAAGATTTTTTACAAGATGATACTTAAGATAATCTTTCCAGTCATCGACAGAGTATGATTTGAGGTAACGGTCAATTGATTTTAAGAATTCCGGCTGACCGACAATAACACTATCGACATTGTGAAGACCCATGCCAGCCATAAAAATATTCCAGTCAATATCAGGAGTGGATTCGGTAAGTTGTTTAAAAGTCAACTTGTTGTAATTCATCCATGGATCACGGGTATCTTCACGTTTACGCGACGTTTTGGCAATTGATGTTTCAAGTTTCATGAGTCCCTGAGCAGCAGATTTGGCTTTTTCACTGTTGTAACCCATAATACCAAACATATTCTCAAGATGAGTTATAAACTTCTGACGGATAGAAATAGCTCGCGAATCGGTATCGAAATAAAAACTACGGTCAGGAAGACTTAATCCTCCCTGGTAAATAAGTACAGCGATCTTGCTGCTGATCTTATCATCCTGTCCGACATATAATTGGAACAAAGGTGAACCGGAGATTGTATGAATGTACGATGCAGTTTTGATTATCCCATTTATGTCTTTTATTCCATCGATCATGTCTAAATCGCTTTTTAAATCGGAGATTCCTTTCTTGTTAAGTGCTGCACTATCCATACCGGTATAAAAGAAATCTCCTATTTTTTGCTTGTTGCTACCTTTTATAGCATCTTTTGTTGCAGCCGATGATTCGCAAACATGACGAATCTGGGTGTTGATTGTATCCTGGATCAGTTGCCATATGCCATTACTCTGTTCGCTGGCAGGAATTGGATTTTGCATGAACCATTTGCCATTGGCATAAAGAAAGAAATCATCTCCAGGTTTAACGATAGAATCAATGTGTGAAAGAAGAGCATCAGTAGTCTGTTCTTTTTTATGTTTGCTGCATGCCGAAAATGCAATGATAGTTACCATCAGAAGCATCGAAAGAAGAAAATGTTTATTCATGGTTTGGATTTTTAGTATTCGATTCAAATGTAGGAACTAATATTAAATATTAATTATTTCAACAGACAGGTTTTAAAATGAAATACGGATAAGTGTATTTTATGATGCATTTTTATCCAGGGAAAATGAATGTAATTCAACTCCTTCAATGGTTAAATTATACGATTTATTGATAATAAATGCATTATCCGGATAGTAATTTGTATTTTACCAAAAATTAAAATTATAATTATGAGCACAGGAACAGTAAAATTTTTTAATAACTCCAAAGGATTTGGATTTATAAAGGACAGTGAATCAGAAAAAGAGTACTTCGTACATGTATCGGGTCTGAATGATGAAGTAAGAGAAAACGATGAAGTATCTTTTGATCTTCAGGAAGGGAAGAAAGGATTAAATGCAATAAATGTTAAACTGGTGTAATTCGAGTATTATATAAGACATTTATTATAACAGGTCCCGTATTTCACGGGACCTTTTTTATTTCATGACTATCATCTTCAATAAATTATGAGTTTTTCCGGGTGATTTTTATATTGAATCAATGGCCTTTCTCAGAATGCCCGCAGAGTTAGACAATGAACTGAGCTCCTCTGTCGAAAGCGGACCTTCAATAATTCTTGTTACTCCGCTATCTGATACAACACATGGTACGCTGAGGCATACATCTTTAATACCAAAATCAGATTCTACAAGCGTTGATACAGATAATATACTATTCTGACTCCGGAGTATCGCTGCAGTAATTCTAACTAGTGCCAGACCTACTGCATACTGTGTGGAGCCTTTATAGTTAATAATATGATAGGCCGAGTCGCGAACCTGCTGTTCAATAAGCTTGCGTTCTCTTATCCAGCCGGAGCACCCGGCGCAAACCGGGCAGTATTCATCAATATTAATTCCTGCGATATTAGTCATCGACCAGGCAGCGAACTCACTGTCGCCATGCTCTCCCAGGATATAGGCATGAACATTATGCACATCCACGCCACAATGTTTACTGAGAAGATGCCTGAATCTGGAACTATCTAGAACGGTACCTGATCCGATTACTCTGCCTTTTTCCCATCCCGAACGTTTAAGAGCGACATAAGTAAGAACATCAACAGGATTACTTACAATCAGCATGACTCCTTTACATCCCGATTTAGCTATATCTTCTGCAATGCTTCCCGTGATAGCTGCATTCTTTTTAATCAGTTCCAATCTCGTTTCTCCGGGCTTCTGAGCCGCACCTGCTGTTATTACAACAACCTGAGCATCAGTATAATCCTCAATAGTGCCGGTACTGATACCAACTGTAGGAAAAAATGTCTGACCATGCACCAGGTCGAGCACCTGACCTTTCATAAGATCTTCATTCCTGTCTGTGAGAACAATTTCATCTGCAAGACCACTCTGTGCAAGGGCATAACAATAAGTTGCCCCAACCGATCCTGCACCGACAACAACAACCTTTCTTTGCTGTGGAGTGTATATTATTTTTTTCATTGCCTGGATTTATTCTTGCAAAGTAACAATTTATTTATATCTATGTTCCTGAATATAGTCGTCTATGATATGACCCTGGAGGATATAAATATTAATTGTATTGCAATACTTCGGAATGTCCTTCTTAACGATGATATTAAATAATCTTTGCAAAAAATGGAACAACACAAATTAACAAACCGTGATTTCAGTTCAATAAGCCCCTCAGCTAAATCATTGTTATTATTAAAGGGATATACTGGTATTCCATTTGCCAGACAAACTGCAGAATTATTGGTATTACCTGAAAAATATAATCCTGACTTTGATAATAAAGACATGACTTTCTGGGCAAGAGTAGTTCATTTTGAAAGCAGGTACCGGAGTATAGATCAATTATTGGAAGATCTTTCAATAACTAATATTCTTGAATTATCATCAGGCTTCTCTTTTCGCAGTTTAGAAGCTACACGGAAAGGAGGATTTTATTATATTGATACGGATTTGCCTGACGTTATTAATTTAAAAAAAGATTTCATTAACGCATTAAACAATGAGAACTTAAGCACTGATGGTAAATTGGAGCTGGTTCCTTTAAACTGCCTTAATGAGCAACAATTCAGAGAAATAGTACATAAATTCCCGGACGGAGAGATAGTGATTGTAAACGAAGGGCTGTTAATGTATCTCGATTTGAAAGAGAAAGAAAACCTTTGCAGCATAATCCATAAAATATTAAAGGAACGTGGGGGTTATTGGGTAACAGCCGACATTTATCTTAAAAATAAGCATGAGAAACTCAATCTTAAAATCGATGACAGAACAAAAGATTTCTTTTTAGAGCATAATATCGAGGATAATAAATTTAGTAGTTTTGAAGAAGCGGAATCGTTTTTCAGGAGAATGGGTTTTATAATTGACAAGGTGGCGAATATTAAACGCTCAGAACTTAGCTCAATAAGGTATTTTCTTAAAAATATAACGATAAAACAATTATTCAAAATACGTAAAGCAGGTAAAATACAGACAACTTGGCGCTTACGTGCAATTATTGATTAAAAAACTCTTTAGTCAGATCTGTTGCAGCAATCGGGATTTTAATTCGTCTATTTAAGGAGAGCATGAAAATAATAAAGGATCTCTTTTAAAGATTGAATTTAATAATCCCAATAAAAACAAACTGACATGTTAAAAAATCTCCTCAGGTACAGCTTAAGATCATTTAAAAGACAACGTGCATACATTGTTATTAATGTTCTTGGCCTCTCAATTGGTATTGCCTGCAGCCTTCTCATAGCGCTGTATGTTATAAATGAGTCCAGCTATGACAAGTTTAATACAAAAAAGGACAGAATTTTCAGAACAATACTCAATGGAAAGATCGGTGGTCAGGAAATTACCTATGCAACCTCACCTGCTATCATGGGACCAACACTGTTACGTGAATTTCCCGAAGTTGAAGATTACTGCAGAATGACAAAAAAGGGACCATCGGTTGTAGAGTACAAAAATCAGGCTTTTACGGATGATCATATTATTGAAGCGGATTCCTCATTCTTTAATATATTTTCAATACCTGTCATAAAGGGTGATGTGAAAAACCTTCTGAATGCACCGCACAGGGTGGTATTAACCGAGTCAATTGCAAAAAAAATATTTGGAAATGAAAATCCTATTGACAAACCGGTTAAAATAGGCTCAGATACAGTAAGATATATAGTTACAGGGGTTATGGGTGATGTGCCGGGGAACTCACATTTTGAGGCTAGTATGCTAACCTCTTTTATGACTAACCCACGGGCAAACGTGCCTATCTGGATGAACAACAGTTTCAGTACCTACCTTCTCCTTAAACCAAATGCAAATTATAAAAGTGTTGATGCCAAGTTTCCCGAATTACTTATAAAGTATGTCGGACCGGAAGTCGAGAGATATATGGGGATATCAATTACTGATTTCTCCAAACAGGGCAATAAATACAGGTTTTTCCTTCAGAATATTAAAGATGCCCATCTTGATCCTACAATTCAACAGGAGTTTAAAGCTGCAAGCGATCCGAAATATCTGAAGATTTTTGGCGCAATTGCAATATTGATTGTTCTGATAGCATCTATAAACTTTATGAACCTATCCACAGCACAGGCCGCAAAAAGAGCCAAGGAGGTAGGAATAAAAAAGATCGGAGGTTCAACAAGGGGCATGCTGGTGGCTCAATTCCTTACCGAATCATTTATCTTGTCATTCACTTCACTCATTTTTGCCCTGATTTTTATAAAAGTTACTCTGCCTTATTTTAATAATCTGCTTGGAGCAACCCTGGTTTTAAATCTTCTGACTAACTGGTACACAATTCCTGTTCTTATCCTGTTCTCTGTTGTAGTCGGAGTTCTTTCAGGAAGCTATCCGGCATTCTTCCTTTCATCGTTTAATCCTTATGAAGTTTTGAAGGGAAGCGTAAAGAGCAGCATGAAAAATGGCAGACTCAGACGGGTACTCGTTGTATTTCAGTTTGCCATTTCTATTCTCCTTATAGTTTGCACAATGGTTATGTACAGGCAGATAAATTATATGCTTAACAAAGATGTTGGTTTCAACAAGGAACAACTTATAGTAATAGACAGAGCCGAGGCTATAGGACAAAAAATGAAGTCGTTTAAAGAGACCGTAAAAAGGATTTCAGGTGTTGTCAATATTTCAAGCTCAACGGCAGTACCGGGACGAATCAATAATAACAATGGCTACGGTCTTGAAGGAAGGAAAGATGAATCTTTCCTGATGGTAACAAACTGGGTAGATTACGATTATCTCGATACATACGGCATGAAGTTAGCCTCAGGAAGATCATTCAATGAATCATTTTCAACAGATAAAGAAGCATGTCTTATTAACGAGAGTGTGGTTAAAAATTTCGCAATTACCGATCCTACGAAAGCCAGGTTCATACAACCCGGGGATGCTAAGGACAGAAAGTACATTCCTGTTATCGGAGTGGTAAAAAATTTCAATTTTGAATCATTGAGAAATCCTATAGGTCCTTATATTCTTTGCTTCCAGACTGAAAATTTCCTATGGGGATACCTTACAGTGAGATTGTCAGCAAAGAATTATTCTCAGACGATAAATGATATTGAAAAAGTCTGGAAAGAATATGCAGCTAATGCCCCGTTGCAATATTATTTTGTTGACGCTGACTTTGAAAAGATGTATGTTCAGGAAAAACAGAATGCAAAGATGGCAGTAATATTTTCCATCCTGGCAATATTCATTGCAGCCCTGGGCTTATTTGGTCTCACATCCTTTACAGTTGAGCAAAGAACCAAGGAGATCGGTGTAAGAAAAGCGATGGGATCTTCGGTTGCCGGTATCTATGTTGAAATTTCACGTGAGATTGTCATACTCGTTTCTGTTTCAGCGCTTATTGCCTGCCCTCTCATCTATTATATCGCACAAAAATGGTTGGAGAACTTCTATTATAGAATTACCCTTGGAGTATTCAGTTTTATTGCCGGTTTGACAATTGCTCTTGGGATAGCTCTGATTACAATAAGTTACAGGATACTGAAAACAGCAACTGTTAATCCGGCACAGTCACTCAAATACGAGTAGCTGAATGCTATAGATCGGTTAGCAGAGACAGGTCTCAGGCCTGTCTCTATAATTTAATTTGTTAGCGATGATAATACTGATATCCGAATTAAAAGACTAGCTATGATGGACAAATCAAAAGAATTAAACGCATCTGTAACTTTGGTTAATGACAAACTTCATTTTAAAACAAAAGTTGGTGAGAATGAACCGATTTCGATAGATTATACTCCGCCTCTTGGCGATAATTTGGGTTATACTTCTCTGGAATTATTTCTGCTTAGCCTCTCATCATGCATAGGCAGTTCAGTTCTGACTTTCTTGCGAAAGATGAGAAAGACTATAACAGGATTTGAAATACATTCAAGAGGAATAAGAAGAGAAGAGCATCCTACATGTTTTAAAACAATCCTTCTTACAATAGATCTGAAATCATCCGATACTTCTGTAGAGGATCTTAAAAAAGTCGTTAAGCTTTCTGAAGATACTTACTGTCCGGTATGGGCTATGATAAAAGGTAATGTTGATGTTGAAATAGAATATCATATTACTGTCTAGAATTCTTTATATCTCTGCTGATAAACAAATGTTTTGCTGTTAACTCAGCAAAAAAACATAGAAATAGTATATATTAGTGATCTAAAATAATCTATTCGATAATCGTCATTTATTAATACTCATAATACCACATTCACATTATGAACAGTCGGATTGATAAATGGCTGAATTATAATTACCCGCAAAATTATATTTTAAGGAATCCTTTTACGGGAACCTTAATAATAGCAATATTCGTTTTTGGGTTCGCTTCATTATATAAACCTTTTAACGCGCATGCGGCAAGAGCCTTAAGTTATGAAGTAACTATGGCTTTTTATAGTTTTTTATCCGGGATTTTCATATACCTGGCTGTTAAGATTCTGAAGGCTATTAAATACTTTTCAAACAGTAAGGACTGGACTATCCTAAAAGAATTTTTATCTGATTTTATTATCTTGTTTGTACTGGGTACCGCTATATATGTGCTTGGCTTCTTTATTGAACCATCAGCAAAAAGGTGGAATATTTTAACCTTCCTGAATTCATTTGAAGGTGCTTTTTTTACAGGCATTATTCCTTTAACTTTTTTCAGCGCAATAAACTACCGCTATTTCTTTTCTCCTGAAGTTAGTTATAATGAAGTAAATACTACAGCAGGTTTAGAAAAAACAGCTCCTGAAGATCTGATAAGAATCAGTTCCCAGCTGAAAAAAGAAGACTTAAGCTTTTATCCCAATGAATTTCTATATGCTGAATCAGATGGCAATTATGTAATTTTCTATCTTAACAAAAATAATCTTGTGAAAAAGGAGATTATCCGTAATTCCATTAACAATATTGAACAGCAGCTTTCACTAATACCTTATTTCTTCAGGACTCATCGTGCATTCATTGTTAATTTAAAAAAAGTCAGGAGTAAACAGGGAAACACATTAGGCTACGTAATAAAACTAACCACGACCGATATCAAAATTCCTGTTTCAAGGAATAATACCAATAATTTTAACAGACTTTTTGCTGAGTATCATACCTGAAGATATACAACTCGTCACAGATTATTGCTGTCTGTAACAGACATAATCCAATTATTCGTCCTGCATTTACAACTGGTAACAAATCTATACCATCTATCCCAATTTGTTGGAGTGGATCTTCTTATTGCCTCACTTTGTGGTAGTAAATTTTATGCAGATCTTTTAAAAATAAGGAATTATGAATGCGCTATTAAGAAAAAAACAAACTAGAAGATTAATGCTTTTTATTATTGCAATTGCAACAAGTCTTACTCTGTTACAAGGGCAGGGAAACCAGAAACTATCAATTAAAGGTCAGTTGAAGGACCAGCAAAACATGCAAGCTGTGGCTTTTGCCACAGTTGCATTACGAAGAACTGCAGATTCGACTTTCATAACAGGAACAGCAACCATTATGGATGGCGAATTTAGTCTTGAAAATATTGCTATAGGAACTTACTCCATTATGATAAGTGCTATAGGGTATGACCGTATAACAAAGAATATCAACCTGACAGATAACTATAATACTGGTATAATTCTTTTACAGCCGAAATCTGTGGCCCTGGGAGAAGTGGTTGTTGTAGGTGAACGGATAAAAGCAAAAGCCGGGGCTGATAAAACCACTTACTATATGAATAAAAAAATGTACAATGCTTCAGATAACGGTGTCGATATGCTGAGCTATATTCCTGGTGTACAGGTGGACATAATGAAAAACATATCACTCGAAGGTAGTCAACACATAACAATTATGGTAGATGGCAAAGAGCGTGACAGGAATTTTTTAAGTCAGTTAAATGTCAATCAGATTGATAAAATTGAAGTTAATAACGCACCTGATTCAAGATATGACGCAGATATAACAGGAGTCATTAATATAATTCTTAAGAAAGATAAAGAATCAGGTATAAACGGACATGTTCATGTAGAAATGCCGACTTCTGAGTCGGTGATATATATTTTTCCTGATTATAGTTTTAATTATAGTTTCAACAAGCTCAATTTATATACCTCTTACAATGGGGAATTAAGTTATTTAGATATTACTGAAAGCAGTTATCGTAATTTTCGGAATGACCTGGGAGAAACAGAATTCATCTCTGACCAGTTTGTACGGCAAAAAGACTGGTCTCATAGATTTCATTATGGATTCGATTATATGTTGAACGAAAAGAATCAAATTAACTTTTATGCTTTTTATAATCCATATTCAAACGAGCTTAATGGTAATGTTGATTTGCGGGTCAAAGGAGATAAAGCTGGCGATCAACATTGGTCAGCTCTGAAGCAAGATAAAGATATTAATCGTTCTGCATTCTACTCTCTTTACTACAAACACATCTTTGCCAAAGCAGGCAGAGAAATTGCGTTTGATCTGACGTATGTAAATTTTAAAGCGGAAAATTCTACAACCTTTTTTACGACATATAGCCTGCCCTCTGATTTTTTAACAAATCAGGTAAATACCGTAAAACCCAAACAAAACGTAGTAAGCTTTAAGATTGACTATACTTCACCCATTACCGAAAAGCTCAAATTTGATACCGGGATTAAGGTAAAATCACAATTACTTCAAGACAGGCAGTCGGACGAATTTAAGTATGACGAAAGTATTTTTGCTTTATATGGAACAATAACATATAATTTTTCCAAATATACTTTTAGTACAGGCATACGAGCAGAAGAATCAATATCGAGTTTAACTGAAAACTTTAACAAAAATGTTTTTGTTCTATTGCCTGATGCGACATTAAATTATAAGCCTGATCCGAAACAAAACATAAAATTATCATACACCAGTACCGTTTATCGTCCGAATATATATGAATTAAATCCTTATAGCTCTGCAGATGATCCGTATACTGTCCAAAGCGGAAATCCTGACCTGAAGCCTGAAATCAGGCAAAATCTGTCAATCGATTACTCGAGAAGCATAGGCAATAATTATATTTCAATGCAATTATTCTATAAAAAAAGTGCAGATGTTGTTAACCACTATGCATTTATAAACGAGGCAGGTATTTTTGATACCCGAATAGGAAATCTGGGCAATATTAATAAGTATGGTATTCAATTGACTGGAGCCTTAAAACTTCATAAATGTTTAGCTGTAAATCCCTATTTTAGACTGTTCGAAACATTTGCCTCAGGGAACAACATCGCAAAGCAATTCGATATAGAGAACAGACACAGAATGGCATTCGAATCAGGCCTGTCAGCTATTGTAACATTCAAATATGATATTGCTGCATCATTACAATTTCAGTATAACACTCCTGAAATCGATATCCAGGGTATATCATTCAGTGATGCTCTTTATATTGTTTCACTTGAAAAAACCTTCAGACAAAATTTTAAGGTTGGTATTATGAGTGCTCTTCCATTTGTAAAAAGGTTTACTTATCAGGGGAATGAAATTAAGGGCAGGACTTTTTACAGTCATTCAGAAGGAACTGTAAAACTGTCTCCATTCCCTGTCTGGTTAAAATTTGAATATCAGTTTAATTCGGGTAAAAAAATAAGCAAAGTCAACCGGAACAAAGAAGAAACTGATAATATGCCGAAGAAAGGATTCTAGCTCTGACTGATTACTCTTGCATGGGTTAAAATAATGTTTTAACTTTAATCCACCTTCTGCAAACTTTAAAGTCATTATTATGAAAACATCAATCTTAGCTGCAATTGTTAGCCTGATAATTATTGTATTTACAGGGTGTGCTCCTGTGCAATTCTACTCTAACAAAGGACTGACTGAAAAGACAGGACTTAAGTATTACACTGTAAAACCATTTTTACATGTTGAAAGGGATTCTGAAACGAACAGGATCGTCAAAGCAGCAATCATTTATCTTCCCGATCTTGCTAATCCGCAGTATATGGTTATACGTGACGGATTGAATTCAAGAAAAGTAAATCTGAAATTCACCAATGGATCTATAGATACATTCGGATATACATCTACCGGGAAAGTTAGCGAGTCTGTCGATGCACTGGCAGCTTTAATAACTAAAAGTACCGATGCATTGACTGATCTGAATGCACTCAAAAGCCTGCAGGCAGTGAAAGCATCTTCCAATACGGTTGAATTATATGAAATTATATTCGGAGCTGACAAAACCACTCTTAGGGAGGTAAGTGTAGCGAAAGAGTAAGTACTAGAGTCCAGCAGTCATGAAGTCTTGTAGACTACTGACGATTCAAATGACAATATTCCCTTATTCCGGTATTCCATCATTCCAATTTTCCAAACAATAAATACTACCTTTACATGTTATTATTAACAGAATATTACTTTGATTTTTTTTAAACACCTTATATGGATTTATCATGAATAATATATTTAGAAAGTACATTTTGGTTTTTTCTTTATGCTTATTAAGTCATTTGGTGTTGGCTAATAATCCTCTTGCAACAAAACAGCAAATTGGAATGTTTAAAAACTCCAAAACATGTATTGTGATGGAAAGCGGAGTTAGTTTTTTTAATGCTCCTGTTAAGGAAGCAGTTCAGAAATACTGGAAAGCTACGCAGTATGAGTTTATCGACCAGCAGGAGTTTGAAAAACGTCGGAAGGATCCAAAGTACTCATTTATAGTCCTCATGCAGGGCGCCTACGATAAAGACCCTGGCGGTGTAAGCTACAGTTATATGAGTCTATTACTGGGAGATGCATCGGACAATCTGACAAAGATGCCGGAATTTTGCAGTGTACCTCTTTCTTATTCAGGCGATCTGGATGCTGATTATGAATATGTTATATCTTCAGTTATCAAATTCTTGCAGATACATGTGAAAAATCTTGAAAAAGATCGTTTACAAATTTCATTGAACGGGTTGAAATATTACAACAAAACAGGGTTTAAAGACAAGATTTTGTTGCTGAACAAAGATAAAATGGCGCCAAATGCCAGTTCTCCTGAGAAAATTCACGCAATATGCCAGTACAAAGTTAAACTTCTTACTACTTCTGAAATACAGAAGGAAATTACCGCCGGACTGACTAATGTATTATTTCATTTTCATGTAGGTCCTTCGCAGGATGCCGGTTCCGGAAAATGTTTCGAAATGTTATTCGATGCTGAAGGCAATCTGTATTATTATAATTTCCGAAAGATAACCAATGATAATCCTGACGGTTTTAACCTGAATGATTTTAATAATATCAGGTGAGATTTCATGAGTGGTCCGGTATATAAACAATAACCTGTATAGCAGGTGGTTTATCAATAGCTGAACCTGTGAATCTTGCAATTTTTTAAAATAGTTTTGCAACACTTCCTAAAGTCATTTGATTTAGCTTTATAATATGGTATTTAGTTAAATGCTATTTTAGTTTTATTTGGAATATATTGTTCCTGAAAATTAAGTGTTAATCTCAAATTCAAATGAATATGTTTGACAAAATTGTTGTTCATAAGGCGCTTAAACGCTGCTTGGTGCCGGATTCAGGAAATAGAATTATGCACCATAAACTTGTAACTGGCCAGGATACTCTGATATCGTTACTTATTCATGATATTTTCGGTGGAGAAATCTTAAAGACTCACACTGACAAGGTTTGGCATTTTTATAACCGGATTAATGGCGAACGTATCGATTTTACCGGGTCAAAAACCCATAAATCTGTTGAGACGAAGGGCTTCGAAGATATTCCTTCCACACCCGATGAGACTTATGATTATGTTGATCAGGCGGATTATTCGACTTTTTTTATGAGGTTTGTAAGGATATTCGAAGAAACTATTGGCCTGGAGAAATACCGGACTGCCTTAATAGCCTGACGTATAGTCTTTAATGGTAGGCTGATTCTTATCATAAACGGTAAAATAAAATTGTCTGATATAATTATAACAGAATGATTTAAAATACTCTGCCGGCTATTCTGTATAATGTACCGGACGAACTAATATGTCACCATTCAGTGCCGATCTGCAAAAACATAGGTCATATACTTGTCAAATGAACAAAAGCGTGTAAGATGATGTTAAAATAGAGGCATTTTAATTTAGCTATTGCATGCTACATAAAGCAGTTTATGTTGAAAACAGTATTAAACTTAAAAAACAAATGAAAATTAAAATTGAAAGTTCAAAGCTAATCCTGAAGTTAGCTGCAGTTATGATTATAGCTCTAAACATTTCTTCCGGTTGTTCAAAGTCAAATTCAGGAACGGGGGGTACACCGGGCGCAAATGAAGTTTTTATTCAGAGTTTTGCATTTTCGCCTTCAACAATTACCATTTCTGTGAATTCCTCTGTTACCTGGACCAATAAAGATGGAGTTGCACATACAGTAACCAGTGATAATTCAATATTTGATAGCGGACTTCTGGAACCTAATGTATCATATACACGTCAGTTTACAACAGTAGGAACATTCAATTATCATTGCACAGTTCATTCCACAATGTTAGGTAAGGTTATTGTACAATAATCTGCAGCAAAATAAGGTTGAGGTTGAGGTTAAGGTTAAGGTGTTGTTGAAAGTTACCTGTCTGATATGCCCTGATTGTGGTTAATGGAATTTATTGTTTACTTTTGCATCCTTTTCATCAATAGTGAGAGTAAATATCAATTCTATCAGAAAATGTAATTCATGATTACAGCATCAAACCTAAGTATCCAGTTTGGGAAACGCATTTTATTTCAGGATGTTAATCTCATTTTTACCCCCGGCAACTGCTACGGAATTATTGGAGCTAATGGGGCCGGGAAATCAACGTTTTTGAAAATGCTTTACGGAGGTGTGGAATACCGCACCGGTTCAGTTTCTTTTGGACATGGAGAACGGTTATCAGTATTGAAACAGGACCATTTTGAATTTGATGAATGCTTAGTCCTTGATACGGTAATGATGGGACATACACAGCTTTGGACTATAATGAAAGAGAAAGAACTTCTTTATATGAAAAGTGATTTTTCAGATCTCGACGGATTAAAAGCCTCAGAACTCGAAGAAAAATTCACTGAGATGGACGGATGGAATGCCGAGAGTAATGCATCAAGTTTGTTAAGTGGACTGGGAATCAAGGAAGAATATCATCGCAGACTGTTGAAGGAGCTTTCAGGCAAAGAAAAGGTGAAAGTATTGCTGGCACAGGCCCTTTTTGGGAAACCTGATAATCTTTTACTTGATGAACCTACGAATGACCTAGATCTTGATACCGTGAACTGGCTTGAAAACTGGTTGTCGGAATTTGAGAATACAGTTTTGGTTGTGTCGCACGACCGGCATTTTTTAGATTCTGTATGCACACATATAATCGATATTGATTTTAGCAGGGTTCAACAATTTTCAGGTAATTATAGTTTCTGGTATGAGTCAAGTCAGCTGGCTCTCAGACAACAACTTGTACAGAATAAGAAAGCAGAGGAAAAGAAAAAGGAACTTCTGGAATTCATTGCCAGGTTCAGGGCGAATGTAAAGAAGTCCAAACAGACAACAAGCAGGAAAAAAATGATCGAAAAGCTTAATATTGAAGAAATTAAGCCATCAACCCGAAAATATCCCGGAATTATTTTCACTCCCGGAAGAGAACCGGGAAACAATATTCTCACTGTGAAAGGCCTGACCAGGGTTGTTGAAGGGAAAATCCTGTTTAAAGACCTTAATTTCACAGTAAATAAAAATGATAAAGTAGTATTCCTGTCACGTGATGCAAGGGCTATGACAGCTCTTTTTGAACTGCTTAAAGGTCATGAGAAACCCGATCACGGATCATTCGGGTGGGGCCAGACTATTGTAAAAGCCTATCTTCCCCTGGAGAATGAAGAGTTTTTCAAAAAGGATATAAACCTGATAGACTGGTTGTCGCAATATTCTGAGGATACAAGTGAATTGTACCTTAGAGGGTTCCTGGGGAAAATGCTTTTTTCAGGAGAAGATATTTATAAAAAGGTGAATGTGCTTTCAGGAGGGGAGAGGGTAAGGTGTATGATTGCCCGCATGATGATCAGGAACGCGAATGTTATGCTTCTTGATACACCAACAAATCATCTCGACCTTGAATCAATACAGGCATTTAACAATACTCTGATCAGGTTTAAAGGAAATATCCTGATGTCGTCACACGATCATGCGTTCATTCAAACGGTTTGTAACAGGGTAATTGAAATTGGACCCAAAGGCATGATTGACAAACAGATGGAATATGATGATTTCGTCTCTGATGAAAGTCTGACAGAGAGAAGGAAGAGTTTGTACTAAGAAAAGCACATAGAGCATAGCACAGGGCTCAATAAGATTTTAATCGGGGTAAATCTGATCAATGCGTTGCGATAAAAAGATTTCAACACTACTTGTAGGCAAGTTTCAGCTTTATAGTCGTTTTCGTTGTTCCTGATGCATTTGCATTTCTCTGATAATTGTTTCTTCCGGATTCTCCGGACATTTCGCTGTTGCCCATTTGTCCACCTCTCATGCCCCCGCCTCTCATACCCCCGCCTCTCATGCCACCTCCACCCATTCCGCTGCCTCTCATTCCACCGCCGCGCATTCCTCCACCGTTCATCCCGCCTCCCCGGTTTCCGCTACCATTTCCACCATTATTCGATCTGTTAACCTGATTTATTTTAATCTGGTAGTCGAAAACCTTGTCTGAATCAGATGGTATCAATTGGTTTTTGTAAAATGTTGAAAATGGAATTACAGCTTCGTAATTCAGGAAGCCTTTATTGTCGAAATTTATAGCCGCCGAGATACCTGAACTATTTTGAGGGGTTAGTGAGATATATTTCCCTAAATTTGGTTTAA
>Ga0302164_10000346_pt1 | contig 16384 bp, 19 predicted proteins | sample I_Fen_E3_1_FD_193500 | JGI IMG/M metagenome (GOLD analysis project Ga0302164, IMG submission 193500) | Peat permafrost microbial communities from Stordalen Mire near Abisko, Sweden - I_Fen_E3_1 | ecosystem: Environmental > Terrestrial > Soil > Wetlands > Permafrost | place: Sweden: Abisko...
AGAGGTGCATCAAATGGATCTGAAATATCTGTAAGGAATATACCGTTAAGATCCATCATTCCAAGTAAATGTTTTAGTTCCCGGATATCTCCAGGGTTTATTATTCCAGGAATAATATTAATCTTTTCATTAGGTTCTTCTTTACGAGCCAAATGGTTTACTATCGCTTTTACAGCATTATCATATCCTTTAAAGTGGCTTTCAACGAAACTTGGAGTACTGATTGGAACTATCTCAATTTGTTTAGAATCTTCTCCAATTTGTTCCTTTAAATTTTCCCTTGCAGTATCAACAAATCCATAAACGTCATCACCTATGATCTCACTGGAGCATGTTGTTATTACTCCTATCATATCCGGATTAAACCTTAATGCGAGATTTTCAATTCCTGCAACTAAGTTTTTTCTCCCACCAAATACTGCTGCATCTTCATGAAGTGATGTAACAGCAATTTCTGAGGGTTCCCTGAAATGCCTTGCAAATCCATACCTTACAAATGCTGAACATCCCTGTGAACCATGGACTATTGGAAATCCTTTGTTTATACCAGTAACTGCAAACATGGCCCCCAGCGGTTGACAAGTTTTAAGGGGATTTATTACGACATTTCTTTCTTTTTCTAAAATGTTCACACAGCTCATCAGGCCATCTCCTCAGCATTTTTTGCTCTGTTATCATGTTCTTCAGTTTCTGAATTATTTTCTAATTCAATATTGTAAGTATCTTCAACTGATTCGTCTTTATAGTCCAACATCTTCCAAACAGGACTGTATATATTTGAATACATGTCCTTTGCAAGATTTACAAACCCTTCGAAACCCATGTAAGGACCATTTTCGTAGGAATGGATAAGTATACAGGGAACCCCTAATTTATGGGCTAAATATTTTTCTTTCACCCCTGCCAGTATGAGATCTGGTTTGTATTCGTTTATAATCTCTTCAAATTCAAGAGAATTAGGATCATCCAATATTAAAGTACCCTCTTTAACACGGCTCTTCATCTTTTCATAACCATCTTTGTGTTCAAATTGTGATGCCACGGCTACTGTTTCCATGCCTAACTCTTCTTCTAGAGGTTTGGAAAGATGATAACTTTTAGGTCCGCCTGAAAATATGAAAACTCTTTTTCCACTAAGTTTATCTTTGTAAAACTCTAGTTGAGGTTCAACAACTTTCATTCTTTTTTCAATTACCTTTTCAGCCTCATCTTCAAGTCCGAAGTATTTTCCTATGGTTCTTAGATTTTCTGCACAATATTTGGTGCTGAAAAAGTCAACCTTGATGTATGGAACGTCATATTTATCTTTAATCAGATCTGCAATGTAAGTAGCTGATCTCTGACATCTGACCAGGCTTAATTTTGCCCTATGCATCCAGCATATCTCATCATGACTGCAATCACCTGTGAATTTACTTAGAATATTAATTCCCATCTCTTCTAGATATTCTTTTATGACCCAAAGGTCCCCATCTATGTTATATTCTCCTATAAGATTCACATCGTATGGTGTTGTCTCAATGGGCTCTTTAGTACCTACAAGGTTCTGAAAAAGTGTTAAATTTCCAACATGATGGCCTTTTGACTGGCTAGGTCCACAAAAACCGGGTGCATTAAATGCTACTACTTTTACACCTAGTTCCTCAGTTAATTCCTTGGCCACTGCATCCACATCATCCCCTATTAATCCAGTGGTACATGTAGAATAGGTATAAATAGCGTTGGCTTCTGGAAATTCCTTATGTGCTTCTATAATTGAATTTCTTAATTTTTTCATACCCCCAAACACAACATCAGATTCTTGAAGATCGGTTCCCAATATGTATTTCAAGTTAAAGTTTTCAATTGGGAATTTTTCACCATTTGGAAGATCAGGTGTTGTTGGATACCTTTTCGTTCCATAACCATAGCTTGTACATCCAATTGGAGAATGTACTACATGGATCACATCTTTAATTGCTCCGGTGATAACTCCCTTTACACCTGCAAAAGCACATCCACGTTCTGACATGGACCCCGGTACTGTTTTTGTGTTACAGTTTGGTATCTCATCTTCAGGATCAGAGCAGTGCTTTACATAAACATGATTTTTTCTTTCAGGGATCTTTTTATCCGCTTCTAAAAGTTTGTAAGGCATTTATAAATCTCCTAATAAATTTTATAATCTATTTATTTTTGTATTATCGAATAATTTGTATTGTTTTAAATATAAATCAATAAACAGCGGATATTCAGGTTATTGCCTCGTCTCCTTTTTCCATTGTTCTTACTCGGAAAGCTTCTTCAATAGGACTTACAAATACCTTACCGTCACCGATCTGTCCGGTATGATTTACCTTCATTATTGCCTCAACAACTAGTGCAACTTCCGTATCAGGAACTACTAATGAAACCATTCTTTTTGGTATGTATCTCATTGCACCTTCAATTTCAAGAAGTCCAGGATCATCAATTTCAAAGTTAACCTCATCTAGAATTGCTCTCTGTTTACCCCTTCCCATTACTCTTATTGCATTCATTGCAGGAAATCCAAGAGAATCTAGGACTTCCTTAGTTCTTGTAACTTTTTTAGGGCGTATTATAGCTATAATTTCTTTCATTTGCAGTACATCCTTGTTTTACTTTTCTTAAATTCCTATAAACTGCTACTTCTTGTTCTAACAGTGTATGCTTCATCAACAGGGCTTACAAATATTTTTCCATCACCAAAATTTCCAGTAAATGATGAATCTGAAATTATTTCGACAATTTTATCTGTTTGGTTATCTTCTGCAACCAAAAGCAACATTGTTTTGGGTATCTCATCATAGTAGATGTTTTCTAACTGTATACCCTTCTGTTTTCCGCGACCAATAACTTCCATTTTTGTCATGGCTACAAATCCAGACTCATCAAGCGCATCAACTACTTTTTCAACCATTTCAGGCCTAACAATTGCTCTAATCATTTTCATTACGATTCCTCCAAATAATCGATTAACTTTATCGTTAGTCCATTAAACCGTATTTAAGTACTAAATCCTCTAATTCATCCATGGTCATTGGCTTTGGAATAACAAAATTTTTATTGTTTATAATTTTGTCTCCTAACTCTTTATATTCCATAGCTTGGTTGGATTCAGGTGCAAATTCAATAACTGACCTTTTGTTGAATTCTGCCTTCTGAACTATGTTATCCCTTGGAATGAAATGAATTAATTGAGTTCCCAGTTTATCACAGAAGTCTTTTAAAAGTTGTAGTTCACCATCAACATTTCTACTGTTACAGATTATACCACCTAATCTAACTCCGCTTTGTTCTGCATATTTTACCATTCCTTTACAAAGGTTATTTGCTGCGTATAGCGCCATCATCTCACCAGATGCTACTACATATATTTCTTCTGCTTTCCCATCCCTGATAGGCATTGCAAAACCACCACAAACAACATCACCTAAAACATCGAAAAATACAAAATCTAGATCATCTTCATAGACTCCTTGCATTTCCATTAATGTTATGGCAGTGATAACCCCACGACCGGCACATCCCACTCCGGGTTCGGGCCCTCCAGATTCCACACATTTTATACCCTCAAATCCCTCTTCAAGTACATTTTCGGTTGTACAGGCCTCTTCACCAAGATCTCTTAAAGTATCCATCATGGTTGTCTGCATTTTACCTCTTAATATGAGTCTTGTACTGTCAGCTTTAGGATCGCAACCATGTATCATGACTTTCTGATCATGGAAGTGTGCCATTGCAGCTGCAGTATTTTGTTGAGTAGTTGACTTTCCAATTCCACCTTTACCATATATAGCAATTTTTCTAACCATTTTAACCTCTCTTTAAATTTTTTGATGTATCTTAAAGCCATCTAATCTTTATTGTGAATTTATAGTTCCGGAAGAAGGAAGCATACTTCCGATACAATACAATTGAAATTCATTATATTTAAATATTGTGATCTAAAAAATAAACATAACAAAAATTTAAGGGATTACTGTGCAATAGTAGTTCATGTCTGTTCAATAACTGAACAAAACATTAAATTTTATCATGAAATTGAACAAAATTTGAAATCTAAAAAAATTTATCAATTATTTTAACAAATTTGATTTAGAAAACGTTAGCTATGTAATTAAGATTTTTTATTCTTCTCACAATCGAAACAGTATTCGGTATTTTTATTAGTTTTAAAAGATTTCCCACATCCTTTACAAACTACTTGTTTCAATGAACTTCCCTGATCAACAATATCCAGCGAACAAGAACATTTCCAACCCATTTTACCTTTAAGTTTCTGTTCGAATGCTTTATCTTCATCTGATAATTTCGACATATAAATCACTCATAACATACTCTGTTTAAATAATATAATATAGTTGTTATTACAAATAGTATTGAAAATTGTGTTCCAATTTAAAAAATTATCAAAAAATCTTAAAACCAAATCTACGACAATAAAATTCATAAGAAACCAATTCAGAAGGGATAAAATGCAGGATATACTTCAAAAACTTAAAAATGGAGAGATATCAGTTGAAATTGCTGAAAAAATGCTCAAAACCAATCATATCATTGAACTAGAAGATTTTGCAAAGATAGATACTGGCCGTGAAATGAGAACAGGAATTCCCGAAGCAGTATTTGCAGAAGGTAAAGATGATAGCGATTTAATAAAAATAATTAAGGGCAGTTCAGTATCCGGCAGGATAATAGTTACAAGAATGGACCCGGATCGTTTTGAAGTTATTAAAGATGATATTTGGGACTTAACTGAGAGTGGATTTAAAATTGATTTTAATAAAAAAGCAAGAACCCTCGTTGTAAAAAATCATGAAGTAAAAAAAATTGGTAAAATAGGTTTAATAACCGCAGGTACATCAGATATCCCAGTAGCAGAAGAAGCCAGAGTAATAGCAGAAGAATCTGGATGTGAAGTTTTAAAATCCTATGACGTTGGTGTTGCAGGAATTCACAGACTATTCTCACAGATCAGATTTATGATAGAAGAAAATGTGGAAATGATCATTGTTGTGGCTGGAATGGAAGGTGCATTACCATCAGTTGTAGCAGGTTTGGTCGATGTACCAGTTGTAGGGGTTCCTACATCAGTCGGATATGGAGTTGGCGAAGGAGGTTTCACAGCCCTTTATGCAATGCTGCAATCTTGCGCCCCTGGAATAGCGGTTGTAAACATAGATAATGGTTTTGGAGCTGCTTTATTCGCTTCAAAGGTGATTAATTCAAAAAAAAGAGTTTAAATATAGTTCCTTAAATTATTTGACTCCGCTTGCAAAAATTAAATAATTTTAATCCTTAATTTTATTTTTCACTTGAACTATCTTTATCAAAATATTTTAAGGACTTTTAGAAACTAGTCCTCCCATAAGAACAGAACGAAATGTTTTGTATGAACTCATAAGAAATTCAACGAGAATGTTCCCTTGTTTGCAGCATTCAATCCTTAAAAAAAATAAACCGTTGTATTGAATTCCATTAACAATGCCCTCGGGCTTTTAACCAATTCAAAATTTAATTGAAAAAAGAATAAAAATTGATGGTTATTTCACCACCATTCTATTAACAGATCTCGGAAGCAAAAAGACTCTAAATCTCTCATAAAGAAAAAAAATAGCCCTTAAAGTTTGTGCTGACGATATTTCCTGTAAATGAATACACGGCGTGATATCATTGTCCCTAATGTAATCATAAGGAAAATAGATGTTAAAACACTGACATCTAAGTATTTCATGGATCCTAAAGTTTGTTCGCTGTAAATTTTAATTATTATCACGAGAATCCAGATAGAAACTGCAATTAATGATCCCTTCATCATAACATTTCCATGATCATCAACTTTTACCTTCATGAATGATGCAACTGCATATCCAATTAGGATCCCTAGGATGAAGCTTCCTGATATAAGAACAAAGTTTAACAAACTCGTGAAAATAACACCCTCAATAAGGAACCATGTCACTATAAACATAAATGCAGGCATTATCATTAATCTCCATGGTTTAACCTTTCTTTCACGAAGCTGTAGAAGAACAATTAGTATTATAATTATAACAAATGACTGGTTTGTAAACATGCTACTGTCTGGATAAACTATCAAAATTTATATCTCCTGAATATTTTAAAAAAAATAGGATAAAAAATAATTAATCTTTCCCACTAATAAGAGATCCTATTGCACCGCCAACTCCAACAACAAATCCGCTTGTAACGAATATATATAATATGGTTGTTAATGAAACAACTGCTGCGGCTGTAAATCCTGCTAACCCTGCTGTTATAGTTCCGCCCACTAATAGAATAATAGAAAGCACTATTGCACCGAATGCCCCTGCAACTAGCCCATTTCCAAAGCCTGTTAGGACACCGCCACCTACCATCAATCCAACAACAATTCCGGCTAAAAATAAACCAATGCTGATTCCAATAAATCCTAAGAAATAACCTAACACATTTGAAAGTATCACAGCAAGTATGAATCCAACAAATGCTGCAGTCCATTTAACCAAAACTAATCACCCCTTTTGTTTTAAATTGATTAATTATATTATATAATTTGTAACCCAAATTATATAAAACATGTTATTATCCATGAAAACTTAATCAAGTTTCTCAACGAACATAAGAGGATATTTAAGTTCGGATATATACTTCAATCTTATAACTGCTCTTTTATCAGAGTAATCTGCCACTACTCTCACATCAAGCATCTCTCCTGTTAGTGAAATATAATCAAACTCATTACTAATTTTTTCAAGTACTTCATGATCAATTTCAACTTCTACACCGACTATACAAGGTTGTAGAGACATAGCCGATTCAATTGCCTTTTCAAGAGATTCGACGTTTTTAAGGCTCACAGGTGTGCCAACAAACTGATGGAATAAAGCCCCCATGGTAATGGCACCTTCAAAAATTGCACGTTCCCGGTTGGTTATATTATCAAAGTATTTTTCATCTGCATCCATTTTTTATACACCCAGTAAATTATTAAACCATGTGAGTTGAGATTCTATCGCATCTGGAGGAATAGGAAATATATAAGCCAAGATTAAAAATGCTGTTAGTGTTATGGTTGCTAAAAATATTATGTATTGATCTCCCTTCAATGGGTATAAAAAGCTCAAAATTGAACCTCCAGTAAAAAAACCAATTATGATAGCTATACCATATGGTGGATCTGTACTGTGTTTCTGATTTGTGTTCATTGGATTAATTTTTACCTGATTAGCTTCTATAATTAACCTCTTAGCATCTGATCCCAGAGGGTAACAGGTTATTAAGAAGAGTTTGTTTCCCTGTTCCACATTCAACCTGTATGAAGGATCAACCACTGTTAAATTATCCACCGAATATTCCACATTACCAATTCCAGGCCATTCTACCGTGATATTGTCTCCATTTTTAAGTTTGTCAAGATTGAGAAACGGAGAGCCATGGAATGTTCTGTGTCCAAAAATAGCAGTAGTTCCCACACCAGGCTTGGATGATCCTGGATCATAATAAACCCCGTAATCAATGGATTTGTTGTTTATGGCCTGATCTACTCCTATTGATGGAATCAATAGGTAAGGAGTATTGGAACTGTTTTGGGATAGATTCTCTGCAGATGCATAGTAACTCACTTCAATTAAACAGTAAAGAGAGATAATTATCATCCCAACTAAAATAAAAAATGTTGAGAGTTTCATAGTGCTTTGATTATAATGAACTCACAACTAATAAATTTATCGAATAACTCTAGCATAAATTATTCCAGCAGCAATTACAATTCCTCCAATTAAGAAAAGCCCCCAAGGAACACCAGTGTTCCGGGTTGGTAATGTAGAGGTATTATTAGCTGCAGAACTCGGATCATTTATGAGTGTAGAGGAGGACTGCCTATTTACAGGTGTAACTGAGGTTCCTGTAGGATAGTTATAGGTGTATGAATAACCTTTGGTTTGTCCAGGATACAAGGTTACATCCCATGCAGCAGTTTGTGCAGATGATACTTCGGTATCTATATAATCAACTGTTGGACTACTGGCTGTAAGCACTGAATGTAGCGGTACAATAGGTGCCCTTACAATTCCTTCAACTCTAGGTCCTGATGACACTAGATTTTTGAGATTGAAAAAGAAATTTCCCTGCCATGACACAACTTTTAGATTGGGATTCATATACTCTAATTCATTTGGAAGGAACCAAGTAGCGGTCAATCCAGGATCATTTACTACTGGCCAGAATGTATTGTTTCCATTTCCTCTTTGAATATACCATGGTGATTTGGGACTGCTTTCAACCAATGTAAATGAAACAGTTCTGGTTTGTCCAGAATCAACTTCCCATCCTAAATCTCCTGCAGGATTTATGGAATTAACCATTCGGATTGCAGGAGGATTGGTTGATGTTATAATCCAATCAATGGAAGAAGAATTGGTTCCAGAAACTGTTACTGTTCCGTCACCAGTATATTGCTGACTAATTTTGAAAAAAGCGGCGTGGTCGCCGATATTATGAATAGTTATGTGTATAGTGGCTTGAAGATAGGTGAATTGTAATGTTGAACCTGTGGATTGCATCCACGATTGTTGATCATTACTCTGTCCAAATGTGTTCGCCGAAACTATATTGGAGAAACCTAAACCTACCAGTAGAACTAACAAAGCCGAAGAGATTAAATAAATATTATCGTAATTCATTGTTTATCCCCATAAATAACCCTTGATATTAGTTTAGAATATGCAGTATAAATTCTGCATATCCTATTTTATTTTATTATCCTCCGTAAATCTGATGAAGTTCGGTTATCATCCATTCCGGTGCTCTCTGTGTTGGTACAACAAGATATAAACTTGAACCCGCTGAACTTAGGAAGTTGTCATTTTGTATAACCCACAGTGCATTTTCCCTTGGAACTTCTAAAACCACCAGATAATTGGCATTCATATTTCCTAGATTTGAAACCCGCTCAAAGTTAGATAGTTTGTATCCATAACTGGATAGTAGAGTAGTTAACTGGGCTTGGTTGAAATTTCCGGATGCTCCTGCTTGTAATAGTTGTTCAACTGTTCCGGTTGCAGATTGACTGCTACCTGTGCTAACACCTGCACCATTTATATTGAACTCTTCTGCACTACTAATATTCGCATTATAATCGCTACTACTAGTTGTATCTCTCAAAATCGCTAAGACTGTAGCTCCACTAATTTCAGGAGAGCTTGTGGTGCTCGTGGTAGGTTGAACTGTAGTGTTGTTGGCACTAGCTGTTTGTGCAGTGTTGTTTACATTCTGATAAACATCTACAGCATCGCCCACATTAATAAGGCCACCTGCTGCCTGTATCCTTGAAATGTATACTGGTATTGCTACAGTATCAGGTGTTACAATTTCCATATTGGCTAGAACACTTGCATCTGCTTCATTAACTATTATTCCTGCTGCAGTGGTATTCAGTATCAAATTCTTAACATTATTTGCATTTGATATGGATGTAGATGCAGCTGCGGTGGTGTTAGTTGTTCCGCCACTGGCAGATGGAACAGAATAACTTATTTGAACTCTGTTATATGGATCCTTCTTCAAATTGATCTGCTGATTCTGATAATCTCTCCAGGCATTTGTTGCAGGGCCAATTACATCTACTGCAAGAACCTCATCAGGAGTTTGACCTGAATCTATATCGGCTAATAGAATAGTTTTTCTTGGATCAGTTGAAAGTGCTCCTTTAAAGTATGAATTGACCTCGTTAATCTTAGACATTTTGGCACTGTTAAGTGTATCTTGATAAGGTCCATAGACAAGGAAGTAATATCCTGCTCCAACAAGAACAATTAAAATAATACCAAAAACTGCTGCTCCAACCAGGGTCCTTTGATCGTCTTCAGGAAGTTTTTTACCAAATCCGCCACCGATTCCGGCGAGTCCACCAGGCTTCTTCTTTTCAGGAGATCTTAGTCTCGGTTTTTCCCCAGACGGTTTAGGTTTAGGCTTAGCAATAGGCCTAGGCATTTTTCTCTCTGGAACTGGTTTCTTATCAGAAACAATTTTTTTTGGCTTCTCCTCATCTTCTTTAGGTTTGCCAGAAACTTTACCTACCATATCCTTTAGGCGTCCACCTATATCTGAATTATCCGAATCTGGTTTTTTACCATTTTTTCGGAGATCAGGTGTATCGTTCTTATCTTTATCTTTTTTTCCTAATATTTTATCTAACATTTGGACCACTTCTGCGGAGCTTGGAGTATAAATCAATAAAAGGTATTGTTATTAAATATATTAAAGACACAATGAACAAAAGCTTTGCGGGAAGATTGGCAATTAAAGATGAAATGTTTTGAGGCAGTAGTGTTAAAAATATTAACAAACTTCCAATTACAACTATTTTAGCTCCCCTAAATTTGGGATAACCAACCGTGCTAACCATCATCAACGATACCACAACCATTATGATAAGTGCCAAATCTGCTCGGAAAAATCCGGATAAATAAAATGATCCCAAGATCAGAGCAGTTGTTGGTATGGGTAAGCCCACGAATTTTTCATCCTTAACTTCACCCGAATTTGTAATTACATTGAACCTTGCGAGTCTTAATACCCCACATAATAGTATTAGGAGTGCTACTACTATATTAAGGTATGGTATACTAAACTGTGAAGAAGCTGCAATCAAAAGCATTCCCGGTGCAACACCAAATGAAATTACATCAGATAATGAGTCAATATTTTCTCCAAATCCATACTGATCATCTCGTTTTGTCTTGCGTGCAACATATCCATCGAGTGAATCAAAGATAACAGCAACAAGCAGAAACTGAGCCGCAAGGTCTAAATATCCATTTAAAACCATTAAAATAGATAAAAATCCAAAAGAAGCATTTCCAAGTGAAACTAAATCGGCGTAAGACATGTAATGTTTGATATTCATTTTAATAAACTCCTTTGAATCCATTTCAATTCATATTCAACTCTTTAATGAATTGCGCCATAATAGTCTCGCCGGCAGTTGGCTTTTCACCTTCAAAAACCATTACTTTGAATTTTTCATATGGAAGAATTAGATTAACTCTTGATCCAAATCTAATCATCCCAAGTCTTTCACCAATCTTTACGGTGTCACCAACATCCACATATTGAACTATCCTTCTCGCAACAAAACCGGCTATCTGGATTACACCTATCTTTCCATATTCTGAATCTATTACTATTAAATTTTTTTCGTTTTCGGTGTGCACATCACCCATGGCAACCTTAAATTTTCCAGGATAATATTTAGTTTTCAAAATCTTCCCTGAAACAGGTGCCCGTTGTACATGAACATCGAATGGTGACATGAAAGTGCTTATTAGAATTCCTTTTTCACCATCTTTTAAAATGTGTTTCATAACAGGATCATCCTGTTCAGTAACAATTTTCAGGTAATCAATTTTTCCTTTGAGTATTTTACCATCTGCAGGTGCAACAACAACTCCATCTTCCACAGGAATGTTTCTATTGGGATCTCTGAAGAACTGCATAAAAAATGCTATTATAGAAAATATTATGAAACTAAGCAAGAAATAACCCAATATGAATGGTAATATGACTATAGTTAATAAAATTCCAATTTTTTTTAGAGTTAATCCCTTAACAAACACTATAACTTCCCCATTGTAAATAATTCTGAGTAATATTTTTATTGATAACAATTATAATCATTTTTTTGACCTTAAATCTGTAAATTTTGTTATTTTATTAAATTTACTATCTAATAAATATCATTACTGATTTTTTTTAAATATCTGATTGGACAATTCCCTCATTTATAATATGTCCAATACAATATTATGTCCGTTTTAACCTAAAACTTTATATAATGCCACAATAAAATTAATAAATTCAAATGTATAGTATTAATTAAAAAAAATTAATGCATGAAATAAATTATTAAAAATTTAAAAAGGATTATGGCTAATAAAACAGGTTGTATTATTTGCTTGTGGTATTTATTTTAAATCCCAGACAAGATTTTTTTTTATGATTAAACACAGAAAAACTAATTATGAATTTATGGAATATTAAATTTTAAAAAGAGATTAAAAAAAACTGATTGTATTTTCAATATTTCGTTTCAAATTTTTATAGAAGTATATTTAAAAGAGATTCTTAAAATAGATCAAATTATATAGTTATAAAAGGCTAAGGAGTAAACACTTGTATAGTATATTTACATTTTATTGATTGTGAAATATCAAAATAAAAATTTACGAAGTTGAAAATTTTCATTAATTTATTATCGGTGAACATTTTCCACAAAAAAAGCGTGGTAAAAATGATAGAAAATAAAATAAAAACCTTGAGACAAGCTGCCAAAGTTTCCACCATGCAAGAATCTGACAAGATCTGGTGTGTAATAGCCGGAAACGAAGAAATGGTTAATAATATAGCCTATGCAGCTATAACTGACAAGGATAGGGTTAAAATCCTTTGCAGAGAACATATTAATAGCAAAGAATCATTTGTAACCAAAAAGTTCGATTTTATAATGTTATATGGAGAAATCAACAAAGTAAGAGATTTAAGTTTATTATGCAAGGAGAATGGTGGGGCTTATCTGAAGATAGCACCGTATTACATTTTAAATGAACCTAACTTAATTCTCACAGTTGGTCCAGAAAATTCAATAAAAAAATTCATGGGCGACTGTGAAAAAGCACGATTAAAACTTAATTTTCTCATAGAAGACAAAACAACCGGTTTTATAGAAACAGATGTGTACATAACCAATGTATTACCTGAATTTATACGAAGTACAATTGATCCACTTTTCAAAATGGCCGATGTTGCATTGTCCACTGTTCTGATATCTTCAGAAAAAGAATTTATTCCAAAAATAAAGGAAATTGCTAAAGTTAATAAGGTATTTGTAATTGAATTTAATAAAATTTTGAAGGAGGAGTGAAATGTTCGATTTTCTAAAGAAAAATGATGAAGTAGATGTTAAAAAGAAGGCATTAACAGATACGTTAGGGATAGATTTAGGAACCCTTAACACTGTGGTGGCCAAACCATCAGGAGATAAATTCGACTTATATAAAATTCCATCTGTTGTAGCAGTTAAAAAGGAAGATCCTTCCTATGTACTGGCTGTGGGTGAAGAAGCAAAATCAATGCTTGGAAGAACTCCTGAAGATATTATAGCTGTTAGACCACTCCGTAAAGGAGTTATTGAAAGTATTGCACAGGCTGAGGCTCTTTTAGTATACGCCATGGACAAAGGTTCAGGTGAAAAAACCGACAGCATAGACAGGATAGTCATAGGCATACCTGGAGATGCATCTGAAGTCGAAAAAAGAGCAGTCGAAGAGATAGGTATGAAAGCTGGAGCGAATTATGTACTTGTTATTAGTGAAGGACTTTCAGCAGCAATAGGTGCAGGGCTTCCTATAGCTGAAGCAGCCGGAACTATGGTTATTGACATAGGTGCAGGTTCAAGCGATATTGTTGTAATATCCCTCGGAGGAATTACAGACATAGAAACCATCAGAAACGGTGGGGACGATATCGATAAGAACATTGTTGAAAAGGTCAAAGAACTTTACAGCGTCGAAATAGGAATACATGAAGCTGAAAAAGCCAAAATTGCAGTAGGGATGGTAGATTCAGATGCAGATGTTGAAAACCTAAGCATTACAGCAATTGGAAAATCAATGGAAACTAACAAACCTAAACAGGTGGATATAGATTCAAAACTAGTAGCTGATGCAGCAGAACCAATAGTTAAAAGACTTATTGAAGCTCTCGCTATGGTACTTGAAAGAATGTCACCAGAATTAATTTCCGGTGTTTATAATAAAACAGTAGTTGTTGGTGGAACATCACAACTAAGAGGATTAAAAGAAAGAATTTACCAAGAAGTAGGTGTGCCTGTAGAAATATCAGACGATCCTATGACAGTTGTAGCTAAAGGTGCTGCAATAGTAGCTGCAGAACCTAGAGCACTCGAACCTGAAGTGCGTTTAAAAGCTATGAAATAAATTCCTTTACTTTTTTTTAATAATTTTTTTTGAAAATATAAATTCTCATTTTAGCAACTTTTATCAATATATTAATAAACTAAAATAAAAGGTAAATCTAATTAGAGTATCTTTAAGTTGATGGTAAAAAAAATGAAGATCTTAGGTATAGACGAGGCAGGAAGAGGATCAGTACTAGGACCGCTGGTTGTTTGTGGAGTAGCAATTGAAGAAGAACGATTGAAGTACCTAGAAAGACTTAAACTTAAGGATTCAAAGAAAGTATCTCCTAAAAGAAGGATCGTGCTATCAAGAAAAATTCGAAAGATAGCTGAGTGCCATCCCGTACATATCAGTGCATCAGACATTGATCTGCTCAGATCTAAAGATACTAATCTGAATGAAATAGAAAAAATTGCCATTAGACAGATTATCGGTAACTGCACTCCAGATATTTCTTACATCGATTGTATAGATGTAAAACCTGAAAGATTCACCAATGAAATAGAAAAATTTCAAAACAACATGAAAGTAGTTGCAGAACATGGAGCAGATGATACTTATCCGATTGTATCAGCAGCATCAATTGTTGCTAAGGTTGATCGTGATCTCGAAATTTCAAAGATTAAAAAAGAATTTGGTGATTTTGGATCTGGTTATCCTAGCGATCCTAAAACCATCTCATATTTAAAAAATACACCTTATAATGACTTACCATACTTCGTTAGAAGATCCTGGGCCACAATTGAAAGAATAAAATAACGAGGCTAAAATGATATACGAGTTTTTTACCAGTTCCTTCGCCACAATAATGGAAATGTTCAAGAGTGGGGGAATAATCACATACGTGATAACAATAATAGGAATTTATGGATTTATATTATCCTCCGAGAAAATTTTGTACCTGCGAAAAATGGCAAAGGTTAGCTTGCCACAGATAATGGGTACCGTTAATAGTGCGATGGACAAAGGAGGTTCCTTAGAAGCTTTGAGATCTATTGGAAAGTTTCAAAATCCAATATCTAAAATAATATCAGAAGCACTGAAAATTGGATATAGGAACAATGTAGAGGTTGAAGATGCAATGGAACGGGTTTTCATCGTGGAAATGGGCAGAATGACCAAAGGTCTGAACACCCTCAAAACAATCATTGAAATAGCACCTCTCCTAGGACTAATAGGAACTGTTATTGGAATATGGGTAACATTCAAGGCAATGGGAATCTCCTCAAATACAAGCCAAATGGCTGAAGGGATATACATTGCACTTATAACAACCATAGCAGGACTTACAGTTGCAATAATTATACTACCATTATACTCATACATTAACAGCAGAATAGAAGAGGAAATAGACAAAATTGACATTGCAAAGAAGATGACGAACTGGAGAACCGCAGAAATGCGAATAAAAGTTGATTCAGATTTAGATATGTCAGTTGAGGCACTTAAAGAATCTAATGGAGTTGTTGAAGTTAAAAAAATACTTGATTCAGATGCCAACATATGGATTTCAATACATCCCAATATGCTAGATCGTAGCATCAGCAGCATAATTAGGGAGAAATGCAATACAAACGCCGAGATTATTGAGAGTAAACTAAGACAATGAAATACCTGGAGTTAGATATAAATGGCACTGGACACTAGCAGATACAGAAATAAGTTAAGGCAAAACAATCCTCAGGTAAATTTGGTACCTCTTATAGATGTTATATTCACTATTTTAATATTTTTAATGGTCGCAGCAAGCTTTCAAGCAGCTGATACAAGTGCTAATTCGGGAAAACCAGTAATGAATCAAACAACCGGACCATCAGATTATTATTTAATACCAGTAGCTGGATTAAAAACCGTTACTGTTAATGGTGTGGATATGTCAAAGGACATCCGGAACGGAGCAATAGCAGTACAAACACGTGTGATTGATGAAGGTGAAATTATCATAAAAGCTAATACTGGATCAATTACCATAACTGCACCCAGCGGAATGTCTCCAGATGTGGCAGTGAATGCACCACAGCAATAAATATTGTACATATTATGATATTCAATTTGTAGATCTTCATAAAAAAAAAATTAAAGGTGATTATTTGTATCTAGGAAGAATATTAGCAGTTGGAAGTACTGAATCTGGAAAATTTGTTGCTTATAGAGTGTCTAGTAGATCTTTTCCCAATAGAATGGCAAAATCATTCGAAGAAAGGGTTTCGATAGTACCTACAGAAGGTAATGAAAAGGATGTTTTTAAAAATCCTTACATAGCATATAACTCTATAAGAATAGTCGATGACATAGCAGTTGTTTCAAATGGAGCACATACAGATGTGATAGCAGATAAAATTGCGTCTGGAATGAATATCAGGGATTCCATTGCTCTTTCACTGCTTTCAATGGATTATGAA
>Ga0302164_10000348_pt1 | contig 16331 bp, 20 predicted proteins | sample I_Fen_E3_1_FD_193500 | JGI IMG/M metagenome (GOLD analysis project Ga0302164, IMG submission 193500) | Peat permafrost microbial communities from Stordalen Mire near Abisko, Sweden - I_Fen_E3_1 | ecosystem: Environmental > Terrestrial > Soil > Wetlands > Permafrost | place: Sweden: Abisko...
AAAGAAAGATGTTTTTATATGAGCTCTCTGAAAAAGGTGTGCTTACCCAAGCTAACCTTTCCATCGTAAAACCAGGTAAAGCAAAGGTGGGGAGCTTAGTACGCTTCAGGCTATTTGCAAAGCATTGAACCACCAAGCCGGCGATATTTTGGAATTTGCGGAGTAACTGATTGCAGTCATTTCCTTTAAAATAAAAACAAATGGTTAGAAAGCATTCTATATTACCAAGGATAATACTTGTGCTGACATTATTACTGTTGGCTGCATTGCATTTACCAGGAGTTGCATCACCGGGAATAAGCCCCGATAATGATCAATCTAAAAACAATAAGCTGGTAAGCCTGATTAACAACAAAGCAATAAATGAATTAGACAATCCATCCAGGTTATCTGTTATTTGCGGATTTATTTTCTTCTTAAATAAGTAAAACAGGCTTTCAGAAAAAGTACCATCGTAATTAAATTAACGGCAGTTCCTTTACATTTGTGCAAGCTTATTGTATTGCCATACAAGGCAAAATTCAATTTTACAAATATAATTACAGGATCATGAGCCTGACAAAACAAATAGCACAACAATTTAAACAACTACATTCTGGCGGCAACTGGACAGCAGTAAACCTTACAACAACACTGGCTGATGTAGATTGGCAAACAGCCACCACAAAACTGCATGACCTGCATACTATTGCTACCCTTGTATTTCATATAAACTATTATGTAAAAGCAGTAATGAAAGTATTACAAAAAGAACCGATTAACGCCCATGATAAATTTAGTTTTGATTGCCCTCCGATTAAATCACAGGAAGACTGGGATCAACTGCGGGATAAAGCTTTATCTGATGCAGCGCAATTTGCCAATCTTATTGAGCAATTACCGGAGCATATGGTATGGGAAATATTTGTAGTAGAAAAGTACGGCAACTATTACCGGAACCTTACCGGCGTAATAGAACATACACATTATCATTTAGGGCAAATAGTTTTAATTAAAAAATTAATTTTGCAAATACCTAACAGCAATATGGAATAATACAATTGTTAATCATCTACTGTTATGGATCAGTTACTAAAAATCATCACCGCTTTTGAACTTCACGCTGTACAAGGCATTAAGGAATGTTTTGAAAATGGCGTTAACCCCAACGACACTATTAATGGTAAACCTCTTATCAACGACATGATCAACATGTATTCCCGTGGCCCTTTATTTAAGGCCTGCATCAGGGTTTTTGTTGATTATGGTTTACAATATAATGATAAAATTTTGCTGGCCGTTTTGCTGGATGATGCTGCCACACTTAATGCATTACTGCTTGATGATAAGAAAGCCCTGCAAAAAAAATATTCTTTTGACTGCACTTTTACACCACTTTACGAAGCTTCGTTATTGCATATTTGTGCAGAATATAATCACCTGGCCTGTGCCAAAATATTGGTACAACATGGCGCTGATATAAATGCAAAAGCAGGATTTGATACACATGGTTTTGGCGGGCATACTCCCATATTTCATACTGTAAACCAGAGTGCCAATAAAAGCATTGATGTACTGAAATATTGCATTGCACAAAAGGCCGACCTGTCATTAACTGTACAGGGACTCATTTGGGGAAAAGGATATGAATGGGAAACGTTTATTCCTGCTGTAAATCCAATCAGCTATGCCCTGATGGGATTGCTGCGCCAGTTTCAAAGAACAGAACAAGATATTTATGAAGTAGTATCGCTGTTGCTTAAGGCCAGTTACCATATTGACTATTATCCTCCCAACATTCCTAATAAATACCTGGCTACGTAAAAGCAACCACTCTTTTACAGCTGATGAAGTTTAGAACGGCTTTTGATTTTCAAAAAAAATTTGTTTCTTTATGCAAACCGTTATTGGTTGATGCAACCGCATTTTAAAATAATAACATGGCAACAGCAAAAAATAAAACAGTTGAAACCAAAAGCAGTGTTGCTGCATTTATAAAGGCAATCAAAGATGAACAAAAGCGTAAGGACTTTTCAGCAATTGTTGACCTGGTAAGCAAACAAACAAAACTGGAACCCAAAATGTGGGGCACCGCTATTGTGGGCTTTGGCACTTATCATTATAAATACGACAGTGGGCGTGAAGGAGATGCACCGCTCTTTGGAATGGCGGCCAGGGCAAGCTCCATTACTTTATACCTTGGATCTGAATTTGATAAAAGAGAAGAATTGATAGCCAAATTGGGAAAACATAAAATAAGTGGCGGCTGCTTTCATATTCAAAAGTTGCAGGACGTTGATACGGCCGTTTTGCTGAAAATGGTACAATACTCCATTGCACACCGAAAAAAAGAGCATGGATGCTGATCATCAGAAAACCTTGCTCATTACAAACTATTTATATGCTGTAAGCTTTTACGAACAGCCGGTAACCATTTTGTAAAATACCCTCCAGTACTTATACCTCTGCACCATTGCCTGTTTATCTTTATTGCACAAAATTTTACAGCATGAAAAATATTGTATTGTTATTGCTTGGCATTTTTATTTTTCCGGCTACCATGGTTCAGGGCCAAAAAAAGGCACCTGTTCATTTTTCTATAAAGCAGGATGATGACCAGAAAGATTTGTTTATTGTGGATGTTCCTTCGGGCAGTGAAATTAATACCATTTATAATTTTGCTTTGTATGAGCGGGGCAAAAGCTCGCTTACTGTAAATTATGTGCTGGATGACGACCCGGAATCAACTGTAAGAAGAACTGAAAGAGATAACAACATTGATCTGCTAAAATACAGCAGGGAAGTACCCGCTACTGTGCTGGCAGGTACTACCGATATAACCATAACCAATAAAACAGTTGCTGCTGCAATGATAACTTATAATGGCTTTCAAACTGTAAAGCTTACTTATGATTACAGCCATGTGATCAGCGGCGCAAACGTGACAGAAACAGGCAAGGTTGTTTTGTATGTCATTAAAGTAAATGGTTCAAGTATGGTTAATACAGATGAGCATAATTTTATCGTGCGCCTTAAATTTAATTACCAGCAAAACGGAGCAGATGATCTTAGTAAGCTGGATGCACAAATTATCGGTACAATAAAAAAAGCAACTGATTAAAGGCAAACTCAACCTGCTTTCAAAAAAATGCAGTTGCAATGTTGCCTGCTCAATAAACAGTACCTTTCAATCCCCCCCTCCGGCACCTGCTGTATAAAGCGGTCATTACACCGCACACCGTATGAAGTCATTCCAGCAATGACCACAAATTGGTTTTTTCCTGATAAGCGTCATTAGGCGCCAATTACATCATTCTACCTTTGCGTATTGCATTGCTTCAATTTAATGCAAGTGGTAATAATGAATTGCTCTATATCCTTTCTGCACAATTTTCCAATTTCAAAATTTACAATTATGAAAAAGTCCGGCATTATTCTATTAAGCCTTATCATGCCATTTTTTGTTCATGCAGGCGAAGCCGATCTTAAGATTCCTGATGCGGTCCATTCCAGTTCAATTTTATACTGGGGGTTTTTAGTTACAATATGCGGCCTCATTTTTGGCCTGTATCATTACATGAAAATAAAAAAACTACCTGCTCATAAAAGCATGCTCGAAATTTCTGAGATCATTTATCAAACCTGCGTTACTTATTTAAAACAACAGGGTAAATTACTTGCAGTGTTGTTTATTTTTATTGGCACTGTGGTGGTATTTTACTTTGGTTTTTTAGCCAAAGACCATGAAGGCAATTCGCTTTTTGGCATTGGCGGCGTACTACTCATCATGACATGGACGATCATTGGCATGCTCGGCTCCTACTCTGTTGCTGCATTTGGTATAAGAATGAATACTTTAGCCAATGCACGTATGGCTTTTGCATCCCTGCAAAGGAAACCACTGCGCTTATTGAAAATACCTTTGAATTCGGGTATGAGTATAGGTGTGGTACTGATATGTGTGGAGCTGATGATGATGCTGATCATTTTACTATTGATGCCGGGTAACCTTGCCGGCGCATGTTTTATTGGTTTTGCCATTGGCGAGTCATTGGGCGCTTCGGTATTGAGGATTGCCGGTGGAATATTTACAAAGATCGCCGATATAGGTTCTGACCTGATGAAAGTGGTTTTTAAAATTGGTGAAGATGATCCCCGCAACCCTGGTGTAATAGCAGATTGCACCGGCGATAATGCCGGCGACTCTGTTGGCCCCACTGCAGATGGTTTTGAAACATACGGTGTAACCGGTGTTGCCCTGATATCTTTTATTTTATTAGCAGTAACCGGTGCCGGAATACAAACCTCTTTATTGGTATGGATATTTGTAATGCGGATACTGATGGTGATCACGTCGGTGGTATCTTTCTGGATAAATAATCTCATCAGCAATGCCTTGTTCAGTAAAAAAGAAGATCTCGATTTTGAAAGGCCATTGACCAATCTTATCTGGATCACTTCTATACTTTCAATCATAGTCACTTTTATAGTAAGCCGTTTATTATTGCCCGATTTAAATGGCAATACTAACATGTGGTGGATACTCTCCAGCATTATCAGTTGCGGTACCATTGGCGCTGCATTGATACCGGAGTTTACAAAAATCTTCACTTCACCCAAATCCATACACGTAAAAGAAATTGTGAGGGCTGGTAGGGAAGGTGGTGCCTCATTAGTATTACTCTCTGGTTTAGTAGCAGGTAATTTTTCTGCATTCTGGAAAGGATTGGTTTTCTTTTTCCTGATGTTTGCAGCCTATTTTATCAGCACTTTCGGTTTGCACGAGATCATGATCTACCCTTCTATTTTTGCCTTTGGTCTTTTGGCTTTTGGCATGCTGGGTATGGGGCCGGTTACCATTGCGGTAGACAGCTATGGCCCTGTTACTGATAATGCACAATCGGTGTATGAATTATCGCTGATAGAAGAAGTACCCAATATTGATAAGGAAATTGAAAAAGACTTTGGTTTTAAACCCGATTGGGAAAAAGCAAAACATTACCTGGAAGAAAACGATGAGGCCGGTAATACTTTTAAAGCTACTGCTAAACCGGTGCTGATTGGTACCGCTGTTGCTGGTGCCACCACCATGATATTTTCACTGATACTGATGATCAGGTCTACATTGAATATTGAGCCCGAAAAAATATTAAACCTCTTAAATCCATACACCATCCTTGGAGTAATAATGGGTGGTGGTGTGATATACTGGTTTACCGGTGCGTCGTTGCAAGCTGTAACCACAGGCGCTTTCAGGGCAGTAAAATATATCAAAGATCATATTAACCTTGACCCCGATGCACCTAAAAAAGCAGATCTGCAAATGTCAAAAGATGTGGTAAAGATCTGTACACAGTATGCACAAAAAGGCATGTTCAATATTTTTATTGCGGTTTTCTTTTTTGCATTGGCCTTCGCCTTCTTATCATCCCCATCAGGTGTGGGTGGTGTAAATGCTGTATCGTTATTTGTAAGTTATTTACTGGCCATTGCAGTGTTTGGTTTGTTCCAGGCGGTGTTTATGGCCAATGCCGGTGGCGCATGGGATAATGCCAAAAAATTAGTGGAGGTAGACTTAAAAGAAAAGGGAACACCGTTGCATGATGCTACTGTGGTAGGTGATACCGTTGGCGATCCTTTTAAAGACACTTCATCAGTAGCTTTAAATCCTATCATTAAATTCACTACACTGTTTGGATTACTGGCAATGGAAATTTCCATCTCAAAAAATTTCAGGGATGTGGCGCCCTATTTCGGATTGGTCTTTCTTGCAGTGGCATTGGTATTTGTATGGCGTTCTTTTTATAAAATGCGGATAGATAATTAAAGATATTAAAATTGTACCGGTATGAATACGATCTTATATAAGGAACAACTCTCGCAGGATGTATTTTTAATGCGGCTGCGTGCACCGTTGATTGCCCTCGAGCGGCAGCCCGGGCAATTCATCATCCTGCAAACAGATGATGACCTTGGCGAACGCATACCGCTTACTATCGCCGATGCAAACACGCAGGAAGGCTCCATTACCATCATCTTCCAGGTAGTAGGCAAAACCACCAAACATTTATCCACCTTTATGGTTGGCGATGTTTTACCGGCACTGGTTGGCCCACTGGGCCGCCCCACGCATATTCACCATTTTGGAAAAGTGGTTTGTGTATGCGGTGGTATTGGTGTGGCGCCAATGTATCCTATTGCGCAGGAATTGAAAAATGCCGGCAATCAAGTTACTGTGATCATTGGTGCACGAACCAAAGCGCTGATCATTCTTGAAAAAGAAATGCGGGCCATTGCCGATGAATTAATTATTTGTACAGACGATGGTTCTTATGGCAACAAAGCACTGGTAACCGCACCACTGAAAGCATTATGCGAAAGTGATGCCAGGCCGGATATGGTGATTGCCATTGGCCCTCCCGTGATGATGAAATTTTGTGCAGCAACAACCAGGCCTTTCAATATTTTTACCCAGGTATCATTAAATACCATAATGGTAGATGGTACAGGTATGTGTGGCGGTTGCAGGGTAACGGTAGACAACCAAACAAAATTTGTTTGCGTAGATGGCCCCGAATTTGACGGCCACCTGGTAGATTTTGACAACATGATTGCAAGGCTGAATGCTTATAAAGAAATAGAACGCAGCCATTATAAATGCTTTGTTGAAAAAGCTTTTACAGAGCATACAAAAAAATTACTGGTATGAGTTACCAAACAGAAGGAGCATTGCAAAGGGAAGCACAGATTTTATTGCGTGAATTTGCTGCAATAGCTGATGGATTAAAAGTAAAACAAAGACAAAAGATACCTGCACAGGATATGCCGGTACAGGATCCGGAAATACGTTCGCACAATATGGAAGAAGTAGCATTGGGCTATAGTTTTGAACAGGCCCGGGTTGAGGCTTTCCGTTGTTTGCAATGCGCCAAAAAAAATTGTATGGAAGGTTGCCCGGTTAAGATTAACATCCCGCTTTTTATTGATCATATTGCAAAAGGAGAGATGGAGCAGGCCATTGCAGTGGTAAAACAAACTACTTTATTGCCTGCAGTTTGCGGCAGGGTTTGCCCGCAGGAAAAACAATGCCAGTTGCATTGCACGCTGGGCAAATCATTAAAAGATGTTGATTGCTCGGTAGCCATTGGAAGATTGGAACGCTTTGTTGCCGACTGGGAAAGAATCAATAACAAAATAGTTATCCCATTTGTAAAACCAGCCACTGGTAAAAAAGTGGCCGTGGTGGGAAGCGGTCCCGCAGGTTTAGTAGTAGCGGCAGATTGCAGGCGTGAAGGACATCATGTAACAATTTTTGAAGCCTTTCATAAGCTCGGTGGTGTATTGCGCTATGGCATACCCGAATTTCGTTTACCCAACAGTGTAATAGACAAAGAAATTGAAACATTGGTGGCAATGGGCATAGAAATAAAAACCAACTTTGTGGTGGGCCGAACCAGGAAGCTGACCGACCTGCTGGACAAAGATGGTTATGATGCCGTGTTTGTTGGCACAGGCGCGGGCCTTCCGGTTTTTATGGGTATAGAAGGCGAAAACCTGATTGGTGTTTTTTCTGCCAATGAATACCTTACCCGGATCAACCTGATGAAAGCATTTGATAAAAATGCAGATACCCCTGTATATCCTGCAACAAATGTAGTGGTGCTTGGGGGCGGCAATGTGGCTATGGATGCTGCAAGAATGGCCAAGCGCCTGGGCGCCGAAAAAGTTACCGTGGTATACAGAAGAAGTGAACAGGAAATGCCGGCACGTAAAGAAGAAGTACTACATGCCAAAGAAGAAGGCATTACATTTTTACTACTCAGTAATGCAAAGAGAATTCTTGGCGATGAAAAATCCTGTGTAAAAGGAATTGAATGTGTGCAATACAAATTGGGTGAACCCGACGCATCAGGAAGACGGTCACCAGTTGTAATTGCCAACAGTGAATTTATACTCGATGCCGATACAGTAATTGTTGCAGTAGGCAATGGCAGCAACCCGCTCATCAGCCAAACCACACCGCAATTGAACGTTAACAGCAAGGGGAATATTAAAGTGGATGCCTCGCAACAAACCTCGCTTAAAAAAATATTTGCAGGTGGCGATATTGTATTGGGTGCCGCAACGGTTATCCTGGCCATGGGCGAAGGCAGAAGAAGCGCTGCATCAATCAACGCCATGCTGGCTGCAAATGAAAATTAACCGAAAGCCGTAAGCCGCTACTATATAGTGCCTGAATAAATCCCCGTTATTGTGTAAGATAAATTCATTAAGTTTATATCCTGTTAGCCATTGCTGAAGAGGATAAATTATACTGTTGTTATAACTCCTGCCGCAGCAAGATCACAAAACCACTATACATTTTTAACTTGATTTAATTTTTCATTGTTAAACCTTTTTTTATGGCATCACGCAGAATATTTTTACAGCAGTCTTCTCTGTTAATTGGAACAGGTGCGCTGGCTGCAGCACTCAGTAATAAAACATTTGCCATTTTAAACCGTGGCATAGCCCCCAGCGATCAATTGAATATTGGCGCCATAGGTATTAAAGGTATGGGCTGGGCCAATGTAAAAGCAGGATTAAAAGTAGCGGGTGTAAACCTTGTTGCTGTTTGTGATGTAGACAAGAATGTTATCGACAGCCGCCTGGCCGAACTGGCACCATTAAACGTAGATGCCTCCAAAATAAAAGTGTATGATGATTACAGAAAGTTACTGGCACAAAAAGATATTGATGCCGTTATCATTGGTACGCCCGATCACTGGCATGCGCTGATAATGATACATGCCTGCGAAGCCGGTAAAGATGTGTATGTAGAAAAACCTGTTGGCAATTCCATTGTGGAATGTAACACGATGGTGGCTGCACAACAACGCTACAATAAAATTGTACAGGCCGGTCAGTGGCAGCGCAGCCAGCAGCATTTTAGAGATGCGGTTGATTTTGTACATAGCGGGCAATTGGGCAATATCCGCACCGTAAAAGTATGGTGTTACCAGGGCTGGATGAAACCAGGACCTGTAGTGCCCGATTCTGCACCACCCGCTGGCGTTGATTATAAACAATGGCTTGGCCCTGCAATGATAAGGCCATTTAACTCCAGCAGGTTTCATTTTAATTTCAGGTGGTTTTGGGATTATGCCGGAGGATTGATGACCGATTGGGGCGTACATTTATTAGATTATGGATTACTGGGTATGCAGGCAGACCTTCCCGTTAGTGTGGTTGGCCTGGGTGGAAAATTTGCTTACCCCGACCTGTATGAAGAAACACCCGATACCTTAACCACATTGTATGAGTTTGATAAATTTAATATGGTATGGGATTCTGCCATGGGCATTGATAATGGATCGTACAACAGGGACCATGGTATTGCATTCATCGGTAACAACGGTACACTGATTTTAAACCGTGGTGGTTGGGAAGTGATTGAAGAAAAACAAAGCAAAAATAAAGTGATCATGCCCTATCAGAAATCATCCGATAATGGTATTGAAAAACATTGGGAGAATTTTGTAGCTGCTGTAAAGTCCCGCAAGGCTGAAAACCTGCATTGCCCCATACAGGCGGGTGCTCATGTAGCCACAGTAGCGCAAATGGGTAATATTTCTTTCAGGAGCGGAAAGAAATTATTGTGGGACAGGGCAAAAGGCGCTTTTACAGATGACGCCATTAACAAACAGTATTTGATGAAGGAGTATCATAACGGGTACCAATTACCGAAATTGTAAAGTTAGTTCACCAAAAAAATAAGCCGGTAATTTTAAATACCGGCATTTATTTTATTGCTCATTAAAATAGTTGGTTATTACCATCGTTATCTGTAAATCTATGCCATTTCTATTTCTGCCTGCTTATTATATTTATTCCTGTACTCTATGGGTGTTAATCCGGTTATCTTTTTAAATATAGTACGAAAAGCCTTGGTATCGCTATAGCCCACATCAAACATTACTTCGTTGATATTTTTTCTGCTGCTTTCAAAACTTCTTTTAGCTGCTTCAATTTTTACCCGCTGCATATATTCCACCACGGTATTGTTGGTAGCTTTTTTGAACCGGCGTTCAAAACTTCTCCTGCCTATAGCAAATTTATCGGCCAGGTTATCTACTGTAATTTTATCAGGGTAGTTGTCTTCAATAAACTCCTGCGCTTTTTTTATTTCCAAATCTTCATGTTCTTTTTGTCCCTGGAACATCATAAATGCATTCTGGCTGTTGCGGTCAATCTCAATAGCAAAAAATTTAGATGCCAGTATCGCCAAATCACGGCTGGTATATTTTTCTACCAGGTACAATAACAAATTCCAGTAACTGTTGGCGCCACCGCTGCTGTACAGGCCGTTTTCTTCAGTAATGATACTGCCATCTACCAAGTCCACGTCAGGAAACATATTTCTAAAATCGTTGGCAAACAACCAATGCGTACTGCATTGTTTGCCTTTAAGCAACCCTGTGGCAGCAAATAAAAAAGCCCCCAAACAAAGCGACGCTACTTCTGCCCCATTCTTATATTGTTCCTGTATCCAGGGTATCATTTCTTTATTCAGTTCAATGGCATTTTTTATGTTGCCACTTAATGCAGGAATAAAAATAAGGTCTGTTTTTTTTACATCTTTCATCAATACATCGGCATGAACAGAGAAGGCACTGTTCTCTAATCTTACTTCCGGTTTTGTTGCCACTAGGTGTACTTCAAACAATGTCGGTTTGCCCGTAGATTGTAAAAACTGGTTTACTGCCGTAAATAAATACCGGGGATCTGCAATGGCTTCAATTACCGAAGATTCGGGTACTAATATGGATACATGTTTCATTGGTTTAATTTTATAACTGTCGTAAATTTTATTGCAATAAAGATAAATACATTTTGTGTCGTAATCAACCCCTTTCATTGTCGTTTTTGCACAGTACAGTTTTTGGGTTAGGGTTGTAGGTTTGTGTTGTTCTTAAAAATGATACCATGGAAAAATATTTTATCGAAAAAGACATCAAGACATTTTATGTTACTGCAACGGATTTTCCTTCGGGTGTTTTAAAAGCGCATCAAACATTACATGCATTGCTGCCTGCTACAGCAAAGAGAACATTCTACGGCATTTCTTTTCCGGGTAAAGACAGGGCCATTATTTACAGGGCTGCAGTGGAAGAAAGCTATGCAGGCGAAGCGGAACAATTGCACTGCGACACCTTCATCATCCGCAAAGGCAGGTATATTAGCGAATTGCTGAAAGATTTTATGGAGGATGTAACTATGGTTGGAAAAACTTTTCAGCAATTACTGGCACTTCCTGATCTGGATAGCAATGGGTATTGCCTGGAGATCTATCCCAATGAAAAAGATATGATTTGCCTGGTAAAATTAAATGACCATGATCGAGGTGTTTAAAACGAATATCCATTGCCCGGACAAAGCAAGACAACTGGTGGACGCCATACATCATGCTTATACCACTTATAAAGCCAATTTTGATTTGGATGATTGCGACAGGATACTAAGGGTAGTAAGCAGTGAAGGTATTGTAACAGCACATTTTATCGAATGGCTAAAATGCCGTGATTGCGATGCAGAAATATTGCCAGATAATTAAAATGCCATTCATAAAAATAATTTCAAAAAATAATGACACAAATTAATTCTTACTTAACTTTCAATGGCAACTGCCGGGAGGCGATGATATTTTACGCTTCTTGTCTTGGTGGTGAACTCTCCTTACAAACAATTGGGGAATCTCCGCTGGCTGATAAAATGCCTGCTAAAATGAAAGATTGTATTTTGCATTCCACTTTAACCAACGGAGCAGTACTGATTATGGCTTCGGATATGGTGGGCGATAAAGGTTTGATAAAAGGCACGGCTGTTTCATTAATGCTCAACTGCAGCAGCGAAGAAGAGATAAGAGATTTTTATGCCCGGTTAGTTGATGGTGGCGAGGCAACACATCCTTTAGAAATTTCATTTTGGGGGGCTTTGTTTGGCGATCTTACAGATAAATTTGGCAACCAGTGGTTACTGCATTTTGATAAAACGCAGCAATAAATAATAATCCTTAAAAAAGTATAAATTTATTATTCTTAAAAAATTATACACTTAAAAAAACAAGACATGAAACCAAAAACAACAAAGATCATTTTCTGGATTACCACTTCACTAATTTTTTTATTCGAAGGAGTAATGCCTGCACTCTTTTCACAAAAAAAAGAATCTATAGATGGAATTACGCACTTAGGCTACCCTGTTTACTTTGTAACTGTACTTACTGTTTTTAAAGTACTGGGAACTTTAGCATTAATAATACCACAAATACCCAAGCGCCTTAAAGAATGGGCTTATGCCGGTTTAACTTTTGATTTTTTATGCGCCTGCATCAGCTATTGTGTAGTGGATGGCTTTGGCTTTTTTGCCCTGTTTCCATTGATTGTTCTTGCGGTATTGATGGTATCTTATTATTGTTATCACAAAATGGCAGGTGATTATTAAGTTATACTTTTAACTACACCTATATTTATTTCGTTAAATAAAAACTATTATGGGCATTTTACTAATTATACTGGAAGTAATAGCAGGTATCATTGTTATTTTTCTATTGCTGGCACTCATAGTAAAAAAGGATTTTGCACTGGAAAAACAAATTACTATCAATAAGCCTAAATCCGAAGTATTCAATTACCTTAAACTGATAAAGAACCAGGAAAAATACAGTGTATGGGTAATGAAAGACCCTAACATAAAAATTGTATACACCGGTACAGACGGTGCCGTTGGTTTTACCTCATCGTGGACAAGCGACGACAAGAACGTGGGCATTGGTGCGCAGGAGATTATTAAACTAAATGAAGGCAAAAGTATGGATGTGGAAATCCGTTTTAAAAAACCATTTGAGGCCACTAACTATGCCCACACGGCAGTCACATCTCTTGCAGATGCACAAACAAAAGTAAGCATGACATTTACGGGCAATCAAAAATTTCCGATGAATGTAATGAATTTAATGATGGACAAATTGGTTGGTAAAGACATGCAGCAAAACCTGGTGAACATGAAAAATAATTTAGAAAATCAATAAAAAAGTTAAACCATGAACAACAATATTCATCCCTGTATCTGGTACGATGGCAATGCCAAAGCTGCTGCTGAATTTTATTGCAGCCTTTTTCCCGATTCAAAAATAACAGTTGATTCACCCATGGTGGTAAATTTTGAATTACATGGGCAAAAATTTATGGGTTTAAACGGTGGCCCTATGTTTACCTGCAATCCATCTGTATCATTCATGGTCGTCAGCGAATCAGATGATGAAATAAATGAACTCTGGAAAAAATTGTCGCATGGTGCTATGGTAATGATGGCACTTGACAAATACGACTGGAGTGAAAAATATGGATTTCTGCAGGATAAGTTTGGCCTGAGCTGGCAGATCTTTAAAGGCAAATACAGTGAGGTTAACCAAAAAATTACACCCACTTTTTTATTTGTGGGCAACAATTACGGCAGGGCCGAAGCCGCAGTAAAATATTATACCGAAGTATTTCCTGCGTCATCCATCAATGGTATTTTATTATACCAGGAAAATGAAGGTGCACAGGTGGCAGGCAAAGTAAAACATTCGCAGTTTATATTGGATGGTAAAGTATTTATGGCAATGGATGGTTTTGGCGAACATAAATTTGCTTTTAACGAAGCCATTTCATTTGTGGTGGAATGTAAAGATCAAAAAGAGATCGATTATTTCTGGGATACGCTTACAGCCAATGGCGGTAAAGAAAGTATGTGCGGTTGGTTAGAAGATAAGTTTGGTGTATCATGGCAGATCATTCCGTATAATATTGGCCAGTTAATGAGTACTCCCGGCAAAGGACAAAAAGTAATGGAGGCATTGATGAAAATGAAAAAATTAGATATGGCTACCATGGAAAAAGCAGCAGAATAAAAGTTGGCCACAGATTACACAAATTGAATTTTATTTTTTTGGTGCTATCTCCGAAATCTGAAACAAAAAATATAAATTAAATATTACAGCACTGAAATTAGTAGTGAAAGTTGGCCACAGATTGCACAGATTACACAAATTGAATTTCACTTTTTCTGTGTAATCAGTGCAGTCTGTGGCAAAAAAAGATTATTATGGCAATGACTACAACAATAGCCCCAAAAAATGTGGATGCATACATCAAACAATTTCCGAAAGATGTGCAGGCCACTTTGCAAGAATTGCGCAACACCATAAAAACTGCTGCGCCAAAGGCCGAAGAAATTATCAGCTATAAGATGCCGGCTTATAAATATCATGGTATGCTGGTATACTTTGCAGGATATAAAAATCATATTGGTTTTTATGCCGCACCTACAGGTCACGATGCATTTAAAAAAGAATTGTCGATATACAAAAGCGGCAAGGGGTCTGTTCAATTTCCTTTAGATAAGTCACTGCCCTTACGATTAGTATCGCAAATTGTCAAATTCAGGGTATTACAAAACGAAGCAAAAGCAGCAGCCAAGAAATAGTTTTAAAAGCACCTCCTCAGAAGGTGCTTTTTTCTTCCACATCAATTTTCAAAAAAATAAAAAAAAATTGCGTAACCGAATTGTTACATATATATTTGTAACCGATTGGTTACCTAATTTAAATCATACTAATGAGAAGAGATGTATTCCAGGCAATTGCCGACCCTACCAGAAGACAGATCATCAGCATGATTGCAGGTGAGCAATTAAACCTTAATGCGGTGGCAGATAAATTTGATATCAGCAGGCCTGCTATATCAAAGCATATTAAGATACTCACTGAGTGTGGATTGATAGTAATTCATCAACAGGGAAGAGAAAGATTTTGCGAAGCCAAACTGGCTAAGCTAAACGAGGTTTCCAGCTGGGTGGAGCAGTACCGCAAGTTCTGGAATGCTAAACTTGATTCGCTGGAATTATATCTTGACGATTTACAAAAAAAGAAATCTCTGCCCCCAAAACTTAAAAAAAATAGTAAAAGAAAATAAATTTAAACCTATGCCACCCAATTGTACCATACTATCTGTAAGGATCATTGATGCACCAAGACACCTGGTGTTTAAAGCCTGGGAAGATCCCGAAATACTAAAGACCTGGTGGGGCCCAAAAGATTTTACCAATACCTTTTATACATTTGACTTTGTACCCGGTGGCACCTGGCTGTTTACAATGCACGCCCCGGACGGCGCAGCTTATCTTAATACCAATGTATTTGAAACTATTGTATCCCCTGAGCTGATCGTGTTTAACCACATTGAACCGATTCATCAATTTAAGGTAACGGTTAGTTTGGATGAAACAGGCAACAAAACAAAACTGATATTTCATATGCTTTTTGAATCTGCCGCAGAATGTGCCCGGGTAAAACCATACGTACAAATTGCTAATGAGCAAAACTTCGACCGTCTTGAGGCTGCACTCTCTAAAATTAACATCACCGGTTAAAAACTTTATTACTTCAACTAAAAAATACAACCATGGTACAGCAAAAAGATACCAGCCACAATGTTACAGATCGTGAACTTATCATCACCCGTTTGTTAAATGCACCCAGAGAACTGGTTTGGGAAGTATGGACCAACCCTGACCACATAAAAAACTGGTGGGGGCCTAACGGTTTTACCAACACTATATTTATAATGGACGTAAAAGCCGGTGGTGTATGGGATTTTATTATGCATGGCCCGGATGGAACAGACTATAAAAATAAAAGTGTTTTCATTGAAATCATAAAGCCTGAAAAATTTTCTTACCAGCATGTGAGCGCACCAAAGCATATAACTACCGTAACTTTTGAAGAACAGGGTAACAAAACGTTGCTTACCTGGCACATGCAGTTTGAAACAAAAGAACAATTTGAGCAGGTGGTAAAAACATTTAAAGCCGATGAAGGGTTGAAACAAAATGTGATAAAATTGGAAGCCTATCTTGCCCACCAATTAAAATGATTAATATTTAAATCAATTTTTATGACAGCAAGTACAACAGTAATCAAAGGCAGAGAGCTTATCATTTCAAGAGTATTGAATGCCCCTGTTGCCCTGGTTTGGGAGGTTTGGACCAACCCAGAGCATATTATAAAATGGTGGGGGCCCAATGGATTTACCACAACCGATAAAGGCATGCACCTTAAGCCCGGTGGTGATTGGCGCTTTATGATGCATGGCCCTGACGGCAGGGATTATCCTAACAGGATTGTTTTTCTGGAAGTAGTGCCACAGAAAAAATTAATGTACAGACATTCTGATGATGATGATACAGAACCGATCAGTTTTCATGTTACCATTAGTTTTGAAAAGCAGGGCAATAAAACCAGGCTCACTATGCAAAGCGTATTTGCCTCA
>Ga0302164_10000349_pt1 | contig 16286 bp, 14 predicted proteins | sample I_Fen_E3_1_FD_193500 | JGI IMG/M metagenome (GOLD analysis project Ga0302164, IMG submission 193500) | Peat permafrost microbial communities from Stordalen Mire near Abisko, Sweden - I_Fen_E3_1 | ecosystem: Environmental > Terrestrial > Soil > Wetlands > Permafrost | place: Sweden: Abisko...
AAAAGGAGTTGCATCTTTTTCGTAACCTTTAATAAAAGATGATTGAAAAGTCAACCCAATCAATAAGCATACCTTTAAAACACTGTTTTTTTGAATTCCCACAATCTTCATCTTATACATTAATTCCCGATAATAATAGATACTGAAAACTTTTGCCTAATTTATGAAATGTTTTTCAACCAGTTGCAATTTTCTAACCTTCGGGGTTTGGAGAAGCCTCGCAGAAATACGGGGCTTTTTCATTCTCAAAGACGAGTTTTTCTAAATAAATGCAACCAAAGATCTTCTTCTTTGTCGCACCATCTGGCTTCTTATAGAATTCCAGGAGGTTGCCTGGTATTGGTATTTCCATCTCGATAAAAAATTATTATTCAATTATATGTATAATATATTTGACATTATGTATATTGTATTTATCTTTGTGTCTATTATTTTTGATATGATGTATAACATAACAGATAAAAGGAGGCAATTATGGAACAGAGAGAAAAACAGATACTGGTAACTATAATCAGTACTGTGTTTATATTCGGATTTTATTCATTATATGTTTTTAATAAGTACATAGCCAGTTCTCCTGAGATGATAAATGACTCAAAATTCTGGGGGAAAGCTTTTCTGATATTGATTCCGGTTACGATTGTGGCCCAGATCTTTATTCATATTGTATTTACCATTACCAATAAGATGGTTACAAATGAAGACATGCCGACAATATCTGATGAGCGGGATAAGTTAATTGAACTTAAGGCTATAAGGATTTCCCACTGGATTTTTACACTGGGATTTCTCATTGCTATGGGATCACAGGCAATTGGCATGAAGTCTGGTGCGATGTTCATTTTATTGATCTCATCAGGATTAATTTCAAGCATGGTTTCAGAAATTGCAAAGATCTATTTCTATCGTAAAGGAATCTGATATGAGCAAATGTCACATAATTAATAACATCAGGAAATTTCGTTTTAATAATAACGAAATGACTCAGCAGGAACTGGCAGATAGAACTATGGTGACGCGACAGACTATAGTAGCTATCGAACAGGGAAAATACTCCCCATCACTTGAATTAGCTTATCGGATAGCACGAATCTTTCACTCACCCTTGGAAGAAGTATTCTCGTACATCGATGAATAAACCTCTGATTAACCATCCTAAATAAAATCAATAATAAATATTTATACATGAAAGTATTTACAGAATTAGAGCAAGGAGTGTATACGGCCCTTGAGACTTATTCCAATGTCCACCGGGGAAGCGGATACAACTCTATGATCTCAACACATTTATTAGAGCATACCAGAGACATTGTTCTGGAATATCTGGGGTTGAACAAAGGCAAGTTCGTGGTAATCTTTTGCACACCAAGGAGAGCAGAGATCCTCAAGAGCCAAATTAAACCTGAAAATTACCTCAGTGTGTCAAGCTGTGACATTGGCCTCCCATTGGGCATCAGGGCTCTGGCTGTTGAGAAAAAAGCGTTGCCAGTGGGTGCTCCTTTTCAGTCTGGGGGTGGAACAACAAAACTTGTTTCCAGGGAGTGGGTAATTTGGGCTGATGGTCCGGAAAAGTTTGAAGCCGGCACACCGTCTATAATCAATATAATTACTTTTGCCAGGGCTCTCCGCATGATACAGAAGTCAGGCAAAGAAATTTTCATGAATCCGGATGCCGAAAGGTTAACAGCAACAGAAATCCTTTTCCATGACGATCTGGAAATATATTCAGGGAGGGAACTTATAAATGAACTAAGGCAGACGCTTATTGGTCGAGGCGTTACTATCCCAACAACAGAAGGCTCAAAGCCTTTTATCAATCTGGACAACAGTGCCAGCACCCCGACCTTCAGACCGATATGGGATGCTGTCCGCCAGACATGGCTTCAGCCATTACGAGTACAGCATGATATAATACGGGAAGTGAAGTCTGTTTGCTCCGGTATACTTGACGCACCCCTCACTGATTATGATATTATTTTTACTTCCAATACCACCGAATCGATCAATCTTTCAGCCGAAAGTCTGAGCCGGGAATCGGAAGAGGGTATTGAGCCTTTAATTCTCAATACATACCTTGAACATTCCTCGAACGACCTGCCATGGCGCAGGGTTCCAGGTTATATTCTTATCCGGCTGATAGTGAATGCCGAAGGTGTTATGGATTTGAACGAATTGGACAGGCTTTTGAATACATATAACAAGTTGGAACAATTCGGAAAGAAACGGATCAAACTTGTTGCCATAAGCGGAGCCTCTAATGTGCTTGGTCTATGCAATAATATACAGGAGATAAGCTTTATTGTTCATAAGTATGGATCTAGGCTTCTCGTAGATGCTGCGCAGCTAATAGCTCACCGCAAGGTATCATTGGAACAAAACGGCATCGATTATCTCGCTTTCTCTGCTCATAAGATCTATGCACCGTTTGGGACCGGAGTTTTGATAGTAAGAAAAGGGCTGCTTAAATTCAACGTTGAAGAAATGGAATTAATCCGGGCTTCAGGCGAAGAAAACGCAGGAGGTATAGCAGCTTTAGGAAAGGCATTTATACTCTTAAATCGAATTGGCATGGATTTGATCATTGAGGAGGAACAAGCATTAACAAGACGAACTTTAGAAGGTCTGGGTCAAATTGATGGTCTTGAAATATTTGGAATTAAAAATCCGGAATCGCCACTGTTTGTCAATAAAATTGGTGTCATTGTTTTCCGGCTTAAAAACATGATGCCAAATAATGTTGCAAGGGAACTTGAGAACCGTGCAGGGATTGGAGTGCGATATGGATGCCATTGTGCACATATAATAATCAAAAGTCTTCTTAAAGTCCCTCCTTTTCTTGAACGCTTCCAGCGACTTCTTGTGACTTTGTTCCCCAAACTTAGGTTGCCCGGACTTGTGCGGATAAGCCTGGGTATTGAAAACAGGGAAGAAGATATTGATGCATTGATCCGGACTCTGGAAAAAATTGCTCCACAGCTGCAATCCACAGCACGGAAGGAACCGTCTTCTCCAGGTAACGCAAAATCTATCCTGTCAAGAGCTGAAGTACAATCACAATTGAATAACTTAGCTATAACTGCTATTCAAAGAGTTTATGGTCGGATATGATAGTTGCAAGGTCTGCTTATTCCGGACAACTATGAAAATAAATAAAAACTTCACATTTCTGCCGGTATTCCTGGCATGCCCTGATACAATCACCTAAGCAGAAGAAATGGATGCTGCGATATCCTATTATACGGACAATAATCTTTAGTGGTGCTTAAATTCAAAACTAGTGGTAATTTCCTATCGACTGCAAATGCTTCGCCTTCTTTATCTGATAGCCGCACAAAGCATCATTAAGGTTATCATTTGAACTCTGAAACAAAGCCTGTGCCTCGAGAAGATCTGAGATACCCACTACTCCGGAACGGTAATTATCATCAGTTACTTTAAGGTTCTCCCTTGCCTGTTCAACTGACTTCTCCGACAGCTTCAACTGAGACCAGCTCTCTTTAAGTTCATTAGCGGCTTGTTCGGCCTGCAGTGACAGCAGCTCAGCTGTTTCATCACGATCGACTATGGCTTTCTCCACCTTCATCTGCTGTTGTTTGATTTTATGGGACCCTCCCCACCAGCCGGTTATAGGGATACTCACATTTACCAGGGCCAGAGCCGCCTTGTCAGTTTTATTCATGACATCGTAATATACTCCCATACCGCTAAGTGAAATCTGGGGCATTAATTCACCGAGAGCCATTTTCTTCTGCAGCTTCTCAGCTTCAACAGCCTTATTAAGCAATTTTAATTCCACCATGTTTGCAACTGCGTTTTTAGGGTCCTCGATTTGTGACGGGAATCTATTCTCACCGCTCGGCTGTTCATTGAATATAATGGTGGAATCATATTGAATACCAATGAACTGGCATAGAGACCGGGTTGTCATTACTATTCCATTATCGATTTTTAAAAGGTTGCTCTCCATTTCGTTTTGCTTAAGCTGAACTTTCAACAGGTCATTTCTTTGAACCATCCCGGAAGTATAATAATTATTAACATCGCGATACAGCGTATCCAGCATGGTTTTATAGCTCAGCAATGTTTTCCTTTTCCCTTTTAAGGAAATCAGGTTCCAGTAAAGTTCTTCTGTACGAATTAATACATCCGTGACTACAATGCTTTTTTGTTGTTTGCTTACATTTTCACCCAGGGAGGCAAGTGCATTGCCATTTCTGATACGACCTCCCATATAAACTGGCAATGCTACAGATACATTCGCTACATTCATATAGTCAAGTGCATTAATGCCTATAGACGGAATATATGCAAACTGTGTCGCTGATGCCAGATTGGCCGGATTACCGTCATATACCGGAAGGTTCATCTCCGGTGTTTTTAATTTCATCAGGTAATCTGATGAACGCATGGCAGTTCCTGAAATACTCACAACCGGAAAATAATTGGTGAAAGCATAACTGCGCTGTTCTGTAGCTGCCTTTACATCAAAGTCGGATTTCATGATCTTTTTGTTGTAAGCGAGAGCAGTCTTTTTGCATGAATCAAGACTTAAGGTCTGAGCTTCAGCCTTGGATGGAAGCAGGGGAAGGCAAAATATTACCAATAGTATTGCCACCCTCTTTGGAAGTGACCAGAACCCACCTGATTTCTGTTCTTTATCGCCGTAGACCAAAGAGTAAAGGATTGGTAAAATGTATAATGTAAGTACCATTGATATTATTAATCCGAAACAGATTACAGAACCAAGCGGTCCCCACAATGGTGAGCGGCTTATTATCATAGGAATAACACCTACCGAAGCTGCTGCTGATGTCAGGAATATAGGCCGCATCCGACGTTTACCTGCAGCAAGAGCCGCGTCATGAATGGGCATCTTATTTTTACCTCTTATCAACCGGGCATAATCAATAAGGATAATACCATTACGGACTACCAGGCCGCAAAGACTTGAAATACCTACGAATGCGGTTGTGCTGAACGGGTAACCCATCAGCTTCAGCCCTATTGCTGCACCAGGAAGTGTCAGTAGCATGGTTGACATAATAAGTAGTGACAATTTAACTTTCTTAAACTGGAACAGAAGGATAAAAAATATGATGATAATACTGACCGCTAAAGCAATAGCCATCGGAATAAACACCTCTACCTGAGCCTCATAATCTCCACCATAACTAATTGAAAGCCTTTCGGGGAGCTTAAGGTTGTCAATCTGAGGTCTGATTTCATCGAACATCTTTGAAGCAATGCCTGTTGCGTCATTGTCGATATATATTGTCAATGTAGGTGTGCCATTACGGTGTACAATGGTACCTTCTGTCCATTCCGGTGAAAAACTGGCAAATGAACGTAAAGGAGTCGCAGAAAAACTTGAAAGCGAGGTAATATACTGATCCCCTATAGTTTTGATACTCCTGGCTCCTTCATTTTCCTGTGTCAGCCGGACTTCTACAGGATAGTCATTCTCCCAGATAGTGGTAAGAGGTAACCCATTGAGTCCCACCATAAGTGAAGTCGATACAAATCCTTTGGAATAACCCATCCGGTTAGCTTTGTCACGATCGAGAGTTACCTTTATGTTCTGCTGCTTTTGATCCCAGTCTGTACGGCTCCAGGCAATATGTTGTGTGTTTTTCAAAATTTCATTTACCTGCCCTTCTACCTTCCTTATATCTTTAACAGAATCAGATGAAATTCTAACCTCAATGTTAGCTTTATTCAATTGAAGTGCAAGTATCTTGAACTTTACATGGGCATTTGCGAAATGATCAGCATATTTAACACCGTAATCATTCACCAGTTCGCGTGTAGCTTTATCCGAAACAGTATTGATAAGTAATTGTCCGTAATTCGGGGAAGGCATATTGGGTGCATAAACCATTTGAAACCGGGGAGAACTGGTTCCAATAAAACTAGTTACATTAGTTACCCGTTTCTCCCGATTCAAAACTGTTTCCATACTGTCCACTATTTGAGCAGTGCTTTCCAGTGATGAGCCGGTGGGCAGATATATTTCTACTGCAAATTGGTTTCGTTCAAGTTCCGGGAATAGTTGCTGATTGGTATTTTTAAATAGTATTACTGCCAATGCAATACATGCAACACCCGTTCCAATGACAAATTTAGGGTGTCCGAATGCTCTTTCGAGTGTAACATTATACCAGCCCTGAAGCCAGTCCAAAAATGATTTGCCCTTTTTCGGACTACGGCCGGTTTTTAATCCTTTCTTGATAAAAACAAAATTCAGGTATGGTACCAGTAAAGTGGCCACTAAAATTGATATTATCAATGTTATGCTTACGACAACGGGGAAGGTCTTAAGGAATTCTCCTGCATTCCCCGGAACCATTATGCCTAGTGGAATATATATTGCCATAATAGCCAGTGTAGCTGTTACTGTAGGTATAAAAAGTTCCTTTGCACTTGCTATGGCTGCGTGCCATGGCGAATATCGATGATCGACTTTTTCAACATGGTTGTCAATGATCACTATTGAATTATCGACGATCATCCCTAAAACAAGAATTAATGCTGCCAACGACACTGTATGCAACTCAACGCCTATAAAATACAATATGCCAAGGGTAATAAGTACTGTGATCGGCACCGTGATACCTGCCACTGAAGCTACCCGTAGTGGCAGCAATAACATTGTTACTAATATAACTGCGACTATTGCGATAAGGAACTCTCTCATGAAGTTACTAACCGAATCATTTACATACTTTGGCAATTCTGAAATTTTTGCCACGCTAATATCTTCCGGGCAACTTTTCCTGAAAGTCTCAATAGCTTTGTCTACATCTTTGCCATATTCAACAATATTATTGCCAGGTTGCATTTCGAGCGAAAGCAGGATGGTTTTTTTCCCGTTTTGTTTGATATAGCTATCGGGGTCCTCATATCGACGTTCAATTGTGGCAATATTTTTAAGCCGGACAACATTCCCAAACGGGTCAGAATAAACAATCTGATCTGCCAGGTCTTTTTCCGATTCAAAGTTTGACGGAAGATGTATTGCAAGGTTATTTTTCCTGTCTTTCAGAACGCCGGCATAATTCACCATTCCGTTCATTTGATAAGAGCCAAGCAGAGATAGTGTTTTTATATTGTACTCGTTCAGCATCTCCGGCTTCACATTTACATAAATCTTTTCCATCTGTAACCCATAGTGCTTAATCTTTGAGGAAGCTTGTATTTTACGGCACTCTGACTCGAGTTTTTTCAGCTGTTCTTCCAGCTCCTTGTAACTTTTTGTATCGGATGAAAGAGTGATAAGCTCGGCTGCTGTATCACCAAAATCGGAGTTGGCGACCAGCGCCAGCACTCCGGTTGGAAGAGTCATCTTTAGCTCGTCGAGTCCATGCTTTAATTTGGACCAAAACTGGTCAGCGTTTTTCACATTATCGTTCAATTCAACGAAAATGTACATCATACCCTCCCTTGACAATGAGGTGGTTTTTTCTTTTCTTACCTCCTGATATCCAAATATGTAGTTCTCAACAACCTTTGTAAGCTGCGCTTCAACCTCTGCAGAAGTTGCACCCGGATAAACCCCAACAATTACTCCCTGCCGTATTGTAAACTGAGGAAATTCGTTGCGCGGCATTTTATTTAAAGCAACAATGCCAAATACCATCAATACTGCGGTTACCAATACAATAATATTACGATTCCGCATTGCGGCCTCAATAATGTCTGTTTTATTTTTAATCATACTACAAACTGATTAAGCTGTTATTCGATAACTTCTCACATCCTTCGCTTATTACAACCTGTCCGGGAGTCAGTCCACTTAACACTTCAATACCCGATTCACTATAGTTACCAACTGTTATATTTTGCTTTATCACTCTTGTGCCATCAGGAGAAACAACAAAAACGAATGCTTTACCATCACTGTCCTTACTTACTGCTTTATACGGCACCACAAGCGAAACTGTCTCATCGCTGAGATTTAATATTACATCGCAAACCATGCCGGGTTTAATTTTATTACCGGGATTATCAGCAAGAATTTTAACATCATATGTGCGGGAGATCCGGTCAGCAACAATACCTACTTTGCTCACAATGCCACTGAATGTCTTGTCCCCCAGGGCTGACAAAGAAAATGAGGCTTTCATCCCTTTACTGATTTTGCTGATCTCATTTTCAGGCACTGAAACTTTCACCATTATCTTATCTATTTTCACTAATAAGAATGGTGCTGAAATTCCCAGGGAAGATTGTCCGGGTTCAACATCACGATGGCCGATCATCCCATTATCCGGAGCACGTAAAGTACAGTCATCCAAACTTGAACGGGTAATCAGCATTTGTGATTCTGCCTGCTTTAGTTTGGTTTCCATCTCTACCCATTTAATCTCTGTAAGACTCCCTTTATCATAAACTCTTTTCAAACGGTCATAAGCATCTTCGGCCTGGTCATATGAAGCTTTTGAAGCATTATAAAGGTTTTGCGAAGTGGTTTTATTTACGGTTGCAAGTGGTTGTCCTTTTTTTACAAAATCGCCTTCCTCAACAAGAACACTTTCCACGGTGCCCATCCCTTTGAACATGAGTGCAACAGATTGTGATGGTTCAATGGTCCCGCTATAATGAAGCTCATTGTTATCTTTCACAAGTTCAACTAATTTTGTTGTAACCTTGACACCATTGTTTCTTTCATTAAAGGAAATTTTTTCCTTATTGTGCTGACATGCAGCCAGTACAATTAATAAAGCCATTAAATAAACATTCTTTTTCATTTGATTTGTATTTATTGTAATTAGATACTAAACGTTTGGTATGTAGAATATTATAAAGAAGGCAGTATATTCTTAAGCTGATGAAAAGTTTATTTTCTTATCAGTTTATAAAAATCATATAACTGTCGGCTGTATATTTCAAAAGCCACCGACGCAGATTTGTAGGTATAAAGATTTGAAGCAAGTCCCAATGATATTGAAAAAAAATTAAGCGCTGTTATTTCAATATCCAGATCATCCCTGATTTCACCAGTATTAACAGCGACGTACATTATAGATTTTATTTCTTCAATCTGCTTACTTATTAAAAGTTCTTTATCAGATTCAAATCCCGGATAATGTCTTAATGCATCAATAAGCAACGAAATATGGTTGATAGGAACGAATGTCTCATTTGCTCCTAAAGAATTGGCTACAATATGCTTTGTATTGTCAATACTTCCATTTATAAACTGAAGCAGTGTGTCGTATTTCACATCCTGATCAATTATATCAAGGTTAAGATATTTATCAATCACGCCTTTAAATACCTCTTCTTTATTAATAAAATGGTGGTACAGTGCACCTTTTGTAAGTCCTACAGCTTTACTGATATCACTGATGGTAACGGCTTCATAACTATGGCTGAGAAAAAGCTTATAAGCCTGGTCTATAATATATTCTTTTGTGTCATTCATTTTATTAACATACTGAACGATTGGTATGCAAAAGTAAATATTTTATTTGATTTCACAAATAAAATCACAAATTACTCGGGTTCTGATTTAATAACCAATTGTAAACCTTTCCTGGTGATGTGCTGGTTTTTCAACCTCATCGATCATCGCCACTGCATAATCCTGTACAGATATTTTACTCTCTCCTGTTTCATTAACGATAAGATCATCTTTACCAAGACGAAACTTACCGGTACGTTTTCCCGGTTGCAGATTACCCGCAGGAGAGAAAAATACCCAGTCTATACGCTTTTCAGACACCAGATCATTAAGATAAATTCCTGCCAGGGCTCTTAAAGCAGGTATAAAGGATTCCGGAATTACCCCTGAATCCATCAGCCTTTTCCCGGGTGATACAAAAAGAGAACCTGCACCGCCTACAACCAGGAACCTTTTTACTCCTGACTTTCTGACTCCTTCAAGTATTACCCTGTATACTCGAGTAGTTTCCTCTGCAATTTCAGGATTCTTCCAACCCGGATTATATGCACTTATCACAGCGTCAGCACCTTTGCATACTTCGGTTACATTATCAATAAAAGAAACATCGCTTTGTGTTACAACCAGATTTTTGTGCACCGTTGTTATCTTTTCAGGGTGGCGGACGACCGCTTCGACTTTGTGCCCACGATCAAGCGCTTCATTCAGAATAGCCGAGCCGACAAAGCCGCTTGCTCCGATTAATACTATTTCTTTCATATCCGGATATTATGTTAGTTATTATTACAAAGTAACAGTTAAAGAGAGAAGCGGTTGCATTATTTAATTATTTGCTTACTTAAATTAATGAAATGTTTGAAATTCGTAATTAATGCTTTGAAATCTGTCAGAAAAATTCTGGTAGACCATATTTCTTTGTATCATGAAATCATCTAAAAGACAAGTCGATGACAAAAGATCTACTCAAAAAAGCATTCCTGTTAATTGTACTTTATAATCTTTCTATTTTAGCATTTTCTCAAAAGAGTGACAGTACAAAGGTTGCCAACTATTTTGGTGGTGGTGTAACTGTTACCAACAACGGGATTTCGCTGATTCCCACCTTTTCACTGGGTAAACCTGCCGCATTGTTTGATTTGACAGCTGGACGAGGGAAACTCAGCTTTGAACCGCAATTCCGATTTTCGCTTGAAGGAAAGCCCTGGACATTCTTTTTCTGGTGGCGGTATAAATTAGTAAATACATCTAAATTATCCGTCAGGGTTGGGGTACATGAATCATTGTCATATTCAACCTTGTCCGTTGTAACAAATGGAGAATCTAAAGAATCCATTATTACTCAGCGCTACCTGGCAGGAGAACTTGCTCCCAATTATTTCCTGACAAAAAATGTCAGTATTGGCATGTATTACCTATATTCATATGGTATTGATAACGTGAATGTAAGGAATACTCACTTTGCAATGCTAAATATGAATTTCTCAAATATTAAATTATTGGATAAGTTTTTTCTAAGTTACCTGCCACAGATCTACTATTTAAAAATAAATAAGAATGATGGATTCAATGTAACCTCAACATTGACCTTAGCAAGAAAAGAATTTCCGGTATTTTTCTCAGTATTCGGTAACAAAACAATTCAATCGCATGTTCCAGGACATAAAGACTTTGTCTGGAATGCAAGTCTGATCTACTCTTTCAATAATAGTTATGTTAAAGAATGAAATATGTGTTTAGGCCACGCCATGGCGTGGCCCTGCAGTCTGGATCAGGTTATTGTATATGGTCATTCCATGGCATGACCTGAACCTTGTGTTTATTTATTTGAATTTTGTAATTTTGCAGTATGGAAAAGATTGAAACAATAGAAGAATTTTATAAGAAAAAATTCGACTGGATGCCGGATAATTTAAAAAATGAGATCGGGCACTTTAACGTCTTCAACTTAGAGCCTTTTGTCGGGGACAAGGCTCAGCCTGTACCGTATAAACGGCGTGATTTTTATAAAATAATGCTTGTGAAAGGCAACAGCCAGGTTCATTATGCCGACAAGGTTATTGAAGTTGAAAAACAGGCATTATCATTTTCAAATCCGCAGATACCTTATAAGTGGGAACATCTTGATACCATCCGGAGTGGTTCCTTTTGCATTTTCAATCAGCATTTTTTTCATCAATATGGTGACCTGAATCAGTATTCAGTTTTCCAGCCAAACGGTACGCATATATTTGAATTATCGGATGAACAGGTAGAAAAATCGGCAGCCATTTTTGAACGGATGTTTGAAGAAATAAATTCTGATTATCAACATAAATACGATGTATTACGGAATCTTGTTTTTGAACTATTGCATTTTGCAATGAAACTTCAGCCAACAACAAATTTTGACAAGCAACAAATAAATGCTTCGAAAAGAATTTCTGTTATGTTTTTAGAGCTTTTGGAGCGTCAATTCCCGATTGATGACCTTCACCAGAGATTCAACCTGCGTTCAGCCTCTGATTTTGCAAACCAGTTAAACATTCATGTAAACCATCTCAACAGATCCATAAAAGAGACAACACAAAAAACTACATCTCAGATTATTGCCGAACGCATTCTGCAGGAATCAAAAATCCTCTTAAAGCATAGTAACTGGAGTGTGTCTGAAATTGCTTACGCACTGGGTTTCACTGAAGCAACCCATTTTAATAACTTCTTTAAGAAACGTATTCAATTAAGCCCTTTGAAATTCAGAAATGTTTGAATCCCCGCAAGCAGGTTTTCCTTTGCTTGCTGCGTAGTCAGCAAGCATTTAGAAATTGCCTTAGGGGATCGAAACAATTCGAAGCAAGCTGCGAATTGTTTCAATTTTGTAAGTTCTTGTTTCGTTTTAGTTATTATAATGCCTGTTTCAACTTTATCTTTGTGCTCTGATTATAAATGTATAATTATGGAAACAAGAATTAAAAAACGAAAATTAGGAAAAAGCAACCTTGAAGTCTCGGCACTGGGGCTTGGTTGTATGGGAATGAGCTTTGGCTATGGAACTATTGCTGATAAAAAGGAGATGATTACCCTTATTCATAAAGCAGTAGAAAGCGGAGTTACTTTTTTTGATACAGCTGAAGTTTACGGACCATTTATAAATGAAGAACTTGTTGGTGAAGCTCTGGCTCCTTTTCGCGGCAAAGTGGTGATAGCCACAAAATTTGGCTTCGACACAACCGGAGCTTCTGCTCTTGACAGTCGTCCGGAGCATATCAAACAAGTTGCCGAGGCTTCGCTCAAGCGGCTCAGGGTAGAAGTTATTGATTTATTCTACCAGCATCGGGTTGATCCAAACGTACCTATTGAAGACGTAGCCGGTGCAGTAAAGGACCTTATTAAAGAAGGAAAAGTGAAACACTTCGGACTTTCCGAAGCAGGGGTGAAGGTAATCCGCCGGGCTCATTCTGTTCAGCCTGTCACAGCACTTCAAAGTGAATATTCATTATGGTGGCGCGAACCGGAGGAAGAAATACTACCCACTCTCGAAGAACTTGGAATTGGCTTTGTTCCGTTTAGCCCGCTTGGAAAGGGTTTCCTGACAGGGAAAATGGATAAAAACACAACTTTCGACAGTAAAGATTTCCGCAGCACTGTTCCGCGTTTATCGCCTGAGAACCTCAAGGTAAATCAGGCATTTGTAGATTTGCTGGTACAAGTTGCACAACGGAAAAACGCTACACCTGCCCAAATTGCAATCGCATGGTTACTTGCACAAAAACCGTGGATTGTTCCGATACCGGGCACTACAAAGTTGCATCGTTTAATCGAGAATCTTGGAGCCACAAATGTAGAACTCACTTCTAGCGAACTTCAGGAAATAAACACCGCTTCATCTGAAATCAAAGTGCAGGGTGATAGATATTCGGGAGGTAGTGCAAAATTGATTAATCGCTGAGATTATTTATTGAACTCAAATGCATTTGAAATGGGTAAAACAGTTTAAACTATGAATATAAGTGAAGTAGCAAACAAAAACCATGAGGAGTTGTTTCCAAATCACAAATCAACATTAAAGGTAACAGATCCTGAACTTATAGAAGTATTTGACAATTTCGCTTTTGATGAAGTAATTGGATATGGTAACTTAGATACCAGAACAAGAATGATAATGATTCTGGGATCAATTATAGCTAGCCAGGCTTTAGGCGAATTTAAAGTGATGCTGGGTGGGGCACTCAATATTGGTGTTACTCCCGTTGAAGTGAAAGAAATTGTATACCAGGCTATACCATATGTCGGAATGGCCAAAGTATTTGATTTTATCCATTCCACAAATGAAATATTGGTAAGCAGGGGAATAAAACTACCCCTGGATGGTCAATCTACAACTACGCCGGAAACACGATTTGAAAAAGGATTAGAAGTACAGAAATCTATCTTCGGTGATACTATCGATAAGATGTATAAGGCTTCGCCTGCAAATCAAATCCATATCCAGGAGTATCTGTCTGCAAATTGCTTTGGCGATTATATAACCAGAAATGGTTTAGATATAAAGACAAGAGAACTTTTAACATTTTCTATGCTTCTATCCCTTGGCGGATGCGAGCCCCAGTTAAAAGGGCATATACAAGGCAATTTAAACGTTGGAAATGATAAAGAGACATTACTTGGTACGGTTACTCTATTATTGCCTTATATAGGATATCCCAGGTCATTAAATGCCATAAGATGCTTAAATGAGGTAATGCCGGAGTAAATCAATAGCTTTAAAAACTATTTGAATAATAATTTACATAACAAAAATGAAAGTTGTAATGAAAATGAAACAGAGTAAAATGTTTATTCCGGTGATTGTCTTATTAGTTTGGATATCGAATATCCATGCTCAGGACTGGCCCCGCTATCTTGGACCCAACGGAAATAGTTCATCAACCCAGAAAGATCTTTTACGCTCCTGGCCTCAGAAAGGACCGGAAGTTCTATGGACTGTTGCAGTTGGAATAGGTTATGGCGGACCTGTTATCAAAGATGGTAAGATCTATTTACTTGACAGGGATGACAAGGTTGGCGATAAGCTGAGGTGTCTGGAATTTTCCAGTGGAAAAGAGCTCTGGAATTTTCCTTATGAGGCTCCCGGATCTGTTATGTTTCCCGGCTCGCGTAGTGTTCCGATAATAGACGGAAATCTGATTTATTCATGCGGCCCTTACGGAAACCTGTATTGCATAGACATCAACACACACAAGCCCATCTGGCATAAGAACGTTTGGACGGATTTCGGCGGCGGGGAAATTCCAAGATGGGCAATCACACAGTGCCCAATAGTTTACGGTGATTTGCTTATTTTGGCTTCACAGGCTCCTCAGGCAGGTGTTGTTGCTTATGAAAAGCTCACTGGTAAGGTTAAATGGACAACACCGTCTCTTGGAGAAGTCGGATATGTTAGTCCGGCAATCGTAAAAGTTGGTAAAGAGAGCAATGTTGTTATGATAACCGCTTCAGCTGGTCGTGGAGCAGACGCCAGCGGCGGTAAAGTGGTTGGAATTGACCCGCTTACCGGGAAAATACTTTGGGAATATAATAACTGGCAATGTGGAATTCCGGTCCCCGGTGCAGTAGATGCCGGCGAAGGTCGGGTGCTGATTACAGGTGGGTACCAGGCCGGTGCGGCTATGATAAAAATTGAGAAGAAAGCTGATGGCAGTTTCGGCGTAAAAGAACTTTATAGAAATGCTGATTTTGGAGCGCATACTCAGCCTCCTGTTCTGGTTAACGGCTATTTTTATGCTCAATATACAACCAATGAAAGAAAAGACGGCCTGGTTTGTATGAGTATGGACGGCCAGATTAAATGGAAAACCGGGAGGTCACCGTTATTTGATAAGGGGGGCATCATTCTCGCCGATGGGCTGCTTCTCAGCACCGATGGCAGTAAAAAACTGTATCTTATTGAACCTGATCCGACAGTCTTTAAGCCGATTGCATCAGCGGAGTTGCTCGCTGTACCATCAGGCACGGATACAAAGTTTGGAACTCAAAACTGGGCACCGCTGGCACTTGCCGATGGTAAACTCCTGATCCGGGATCAAAGCCGGTTAATGTGTGTAAAAGTTGCCAAGTGATCCTTATTCATCAAGTCATGCTATATTAATAATTTCGAAATATGAAAAAGCTGAACCTGCCGGGAATTATCCTGACACTCGTATTAATTCTAACTGCAACACCCGGATGCAAAAGATCAGATGTATCCGAAAATCCCAGGACAACATCTTTTGACATGGGATGGCGGTTCCTTAAAGGCAATCCATCGGGTGCCGAAAACCCTGTTTTTGATGATTCCAAATGGAGAAGCATTGATCTTCCGCATGATTGGAGTATTGAAGACCTCCCTAACCAAAAGGAAGATTCAGTTGTAGGTCCCTTTTCGAAAAAGTCAATCTGTAAAATGGGCACAGGCAATACCGTTGGAGGTACCGCATGGTACAGGAAGAGCTTTACTATCGACAGGGCAGACAATGATAAAACAACCTGCATTCAATTTGATGGAGTCTATATGAATTCAGATATCTGGATAAATGGCAAACATGTTGGTAATCATCCTTATGGCTATACATCGTTCTGGTATGATATAACTCCATACCTTAATCCGGCCGGACAGGCAAATATTATAGCGGTTCAGGTTAAAAATGAAGGATTTAATGCACGCTGGTACTCCGGATCAGGTATTTACAGGCATACATGGCTTACACTTGTGAAGCCTGTTCATATAGCTCCATGGGGAATCTATATAACTACTCCCACAGTTTCTGAAAATAATGCCAGAGTTGATATTGTGACAAGTGTTTCAAATTCCTATAGACAGGATTCGCATGTCACACTCAGGGTAAAACTTATTGATCCTTCAGGAGCA
>Ga0302164_10000350_pt1 | contig 16281 bp, 12 predicted proteins | sample I_Fen_E3_1_FD_193500 | JGI IMG/M metagenome (GOLD analysis project Ga0302164, IMG submission 193500) | Peat permafrost microbial communities from Stordalen Mire near Abisko, Sweden - I_Fen_E3_1 | ecosystem: Environmental > Terrestrial > Soil > Wetlands > Permafrost | place: Sweden: Abisko...
CTGTTTCTTTTTTTCTTCCATCATTTTTACGTTGGAAGGGCTGGCTTCTACTGCCAATTTTTGCGGAATAAGATAGTTGCGGCCATAACCATTTTTAACTGTGATCAGTTCGTTTACGCCACCTAAATTATTTACATCCTGTATTAATATTACCTGCATTGCTTTGCATTTTTACCCAATCCCGAAAGCTTTCGAGACTTTCTCTATTTAAAGGTTAGGGTGGTGAAAAAAATTATTTTAATAAATCTGTAACGTAAGGGAGAATAGCCATTTGACGGGCTTTTTTAACGGCATCACCTACTTTACGTTGAAACTTTAAAGAGTTTCCTGTAATGCGGCGTGGCAATAACCTTCCTTGTTCATTGATGAATTTCTTCAAAAATTCAGCATCCTTATAATCGATATAATGGATACCCATTTTTTTAAAGCGGCAATATTTCTTTGGACGCTTCTCCTGCTTAATGGCAGTAAGATATTTTATTTCATTTTTTGCCATGGCTTAAGCTTCGTTTTTTTCGTTAGTAAATTTGCCGCCACCTTTCTTTTTGGCATTGTACTCAACGGCGTACTTGTCGAGTGCAGTGTACATGTGACGCATCTGTGATTCGTCACGTAAAAGCTGAATTTTCAACTTTTCATTGAAGCTGGATGGCGCTTTATACTCCATTACCCAATAAAGACCAGTGGTCTTTTTAGCAATGGGATAGGCCAGCGATTTTAGTCCCCATGGGTTACTGTGCACAATCTCACCACCGTTTTCTACAACGAGGTCAGCATATTTTTTCTGAGCGGCTTTAAACTCGTCATCAGAAAGCACAGGGGTAAAAATCACCATCAATTCGTAATTGTTCATTTCCCTTGTTTTGTGTGTTTAAAAAATTGTTTAATTCCGTTTGTTTTAAACGGGCAGCAAAGGTAGGGTTTTTAATGGATAATCGGCTAATGAATAATGGATAATTTTGATGGCTGAAGCCACCTGAAAGAATAGTTACTCTATTTTTGCATTTAAAAATTAATATAGTTCGGAATTTTGCATATTGGGCAAACTAACTGACTAAAAATCAGTGTTGTATAAAGAGGTGCTTTTAGTTAATTTACCAGCCTGTAAACGGGATAGCGATTATGTCCCGGTTCATAATAAGGAGAATTCTTATAGATAAAATCTAACTGGGCCGGACCGCTGGCCGCAAACTTAGGGTCTGTTTTTTTCTTGTCTTCCAGCTTGTCTTTTAAGTCAGTATTGTTTTTTAAAACTTCTGCGGCCAGGTCTTCCCACCGGTAATCGCTATAGCCTTCTTTTTGCTGCAGTATCGCATCGAAGAAATTCCAGGCAAAAAAACTATCATCTCCGGTTGGCTCCAGCATTTCAATAATATACCTATTGGCCCGTTGATTCATTGATATAAAATAATCACCTTTTAGAAATTTTATTTTCTGTTTCATTACGGTAACTTTTACTGCGGAATTCTTATGATGTTTTTCGTAAGGGCGAGGAAGACTTTTGTAATCATCAATATGATAAGCTTCCACTTCAATTAAAGTATCAGTTTTTAATTGCTTTACAACTACATTATTAAGTTTTAATAAATCTATTACAGCATTCCATCCCTGAGGAATGATATAAGCCAATGGTGCAGTTACAAAATTTTTCGGATTAAATACGTTGAAAAATTTTACTTTCTTAGTAAATGGTTTACTTCTGTCGTAATACATTCTTTGTAAGCCAGTGGCATCGCTTGGTTTTAAACCCTGTTCGTATCCTTTAAAAGTAATCATTGTATGCACAGTGGTATCAACTGACCATGTTAGGGGCCAATTTTTTTCTTTGAGTCCTTCGGCTTTAGCCTTGTTGCGCTGTGCAATTAATTCTTCAGCATTAGTTGCCGATTTTTCAATAACCGTCTGCATTAATGCATAAGTGGACATTACCCTGTCTTTAAAAGGTTTAAGCATGTGTGTTTCCGGTACAAAGCCAATGGTTTGAAATAATGCAGCGTAACCTGAAGAGTAACGCGGAGGGTCATAAAACATTTCCATACCTTTATCAGGAGTTTCTGTTTCAAAATTTACATAAGGCACCATATCCCATTTTTTTTCGGCCATGCCTTTATACAATAGCGGCTCAAAACTATTTTTGAGCCATTCGCCTAAATCGCCTCCTAATTTGTTGTATTGGGAAGTGAGTAATGTCATAGTATGCTGATAATCGGCTCCATCGCTTACATGATTGTCAATCAAAATATCGGGATCGAGTAAGTGAAAAATTTGTGCAAATGCTTTCGCTTCCTTGCTATCGCATTTTGTAAAATCACGATTTAAATCTAGGTTTTGAGCATTACCCCTGAAGCCATATTCTTTTGGACCATTTTGATTGGCTCTTGAGTAAGCGTTGCGGTTCAGGCATCCGCCAATATTGTATACAGGGATGAATGCTAATGCCACATTGCCGGGTAGTCGTAGCTTTCCGGTTACGATATCTCTTACAAGCATCATACTTGCATCAATGCCATCGGGTTCGCCCGGATGAATACCATTATTAATAAGGATAACTGCTTTGTTTTGTTTGTGCCATTGCGCTGCATCAAATTTTCCATCATTACTCACTAATACAAGATGAAGAGGATAACCTGCATCACTCATGCCTATTTCTTTTATCATTACTTTGGGTGATAGCTTATCTAAATTTTTATACCAGTCAATGGCTTCAAAGTAAGTTGCACTTTCTAATCCGTTGGATTTTTCGAAGCGGCACTCCTGCGCATAAGTATTGCTATAAAAGAACAGAATAGTTAGAATAAAGAGAGTTTTACTCATTGCAGTAATAATTTTTGTGAAGCTACAATGAATTTCCCTCTACCTGAAACCATTGGTAAAAAATATAACACTAATTACAAAAAGCCATTAACCATTGTTTAACTTTAAACAAAATCAGGTAATAGGTTTTAAGTTTCAATTTTGCAATACATCTCAAACTATACTATGCGGTCGTCGGCAACGAGGTTACTTATTTTAATTACCACCATTTTAATTGCAGTTATTATAGGCCTGCAAATGCATTGGCTAAGTAAAACCTTTGCCTTTGAAAAAAATGAATTTAATACTGCAGTATTAAAAAGTATCCGTGGGCTTTACGAAGACCTTAACCTCTCTGATGAAACAGGGTTTCAATTTAATAACCTCATTGAACACCCTGCTGATAATATTTTTGTATTTAAAGTGGATGATGCACCTTTGAAAGATTCGCTGATGAAAGCATTGATCAGTGAGTTTGATGATTTTAAAGTATATACCGGTTGCAAAGTGGCGGTATACGATGACAGTACCAAAAAATACCTGTATGAAGAATACATTGCGAACGCTGCTTCTTTTCATTCTGATTCAGTAGCAATTGATGCACCGGCATTGAAAACAAATTATGCTTATGTTTATTTAAATTTCCCCAACAGAAATCAATATATCATCAGCAATATGAGCAGCTGGATTTTTACAAGCGTTTTGTTACTGGCATTGCTTATCGGCCTGGGGGCCAGCATTTATTATTTGTACAGGCAAAAATTTTTGAATGACATTCAAAAAGATTTTATTAACAATGTTACCCATGAATTCAGCACCCCACTTACAGTAATAGACCTTTCGACAGATGCATTGCAAAAGCCCGGCATTGCAGGAAACCCTGATAAATATAATAAGTATGTCGCGTCTATTAAATACCAAAATGAATACCTCAAGAAACATATCCAAACCTTGGTAAAAACAGTTGTTACTGAGTCATACCACTTAACGCTGGATAAAACAAAACTGTATCCAAACGAGTTGATAAAAAGGGCTATTGTGCAGCTGGAACCTATAGTATCACAAAAAGAAGGGAAGATAATTTTTGAACCGGACCAAGCAAATGAGCCGATCATGGCAGACAGTGATAACCTGTACCTGGTAATATTTAATGTTATCAACAACGCCGTTAAATATTCCGAAGCACCTAAGATAATAATTTCAACAGGCGTTCAGCAATTAAAATATTATATTAGTGTGAAGGATAATGGTATTGGTATTGCCCCGGGAGAAATACAAAAAATATTTAAAAAATTCTATCGTGCGCAAAACGGCAACATTCATAATACAAAAGGCCTGGGCCTGGGTTTGTACTTTGTGAAAAAAATTATAGAATTGCATCATGGGCAGGTGGAGGTGAACAGTGTGGAAAGTATTGGAACGGAGTTTAAAATTATTTTACCCATTAATTAAAATGTTATGGAAACAAAAGGAAGGGTTTTACTGGCAGAAGACGATATGTACCTGGGTGATGTAATGAAAGACACCCTTGAGGATGAAGGATATTCAGTTTCTCACTGTACCGACGGGCAACAGGCAATTGACTTGTTTGACAAAGATAAATTTGATATTTGTTTACTGGATATAATGATGCCTGTAAAAGATGGTTTTACCGTCGCAAAAAAGATCAGGCAGCAAACAGATGTGATACCCATTATTTTTATCAGTACCAAAGCATTGCTGGAAGATAAGATAGAAGGTTATCAAAGAGGTGCAGATGATTACATTGTTAAACCTTTTCAAATGCAGGAACTACTGCTTAAAATGGAAGTGTTTTTGAGACGCACCAAAAAAATGTTTGCGGATAACCTGCAGGAGTTTTCAGCAGGTAAAATTCATTTCCAGTTTACTAATTTAAAAATGATTACTCCCGTAGGTACCATAACCATAACACAAAAAGAAGCAGAGCTACTCAAATTTTTATGCCTTCATCCCAACAGGATATTAAAGCGTGATGAAATACTTACCGCTGTATGGGGAAAGGATGATTATTTTCTGGGCAGAAGTATGGATGTCTTCATGACCAAGATCCGTAAATTGCTAAAAGCGGATCCTTCCATTGTGCTGGAAACTATACATGGTATGGGGTTTCGCTTTACCATTCCTGATAAGAAATAACAACACCATTTTTGGGGTTAACATTTGCTTAACCCGGGCTTAACCAACATTAATTGCAGTTAACAAATGCTGCCATTAAGTTTGTGCTTCTTATAATGTTACCATATGCTTTGGTGGTTTTTCTGTATGGTTAAAAGGGTATTTCAGGATACCCTTTTTCTATTACTTAACCTGTGCTTAACTAAGTTTAATAGTGCTTAACAAAGTAGTACCGCAATTTTGCCTGCAACCACCAAACAGTTTTTGATGAATAAATATTTCATTCCTTCCCTTCTTGTTTTAATGTCATTTTCTGTAAAAGCCCAGGTTAATATTGATACATTGAAATTAGATATGCCTGCTGCAGAGAAAATTTTTCTGCAAAAAAACCTGTCCCTTTTGGCAGCTGGTTATAATGTTAATATCAACGAGGCTTTGATCAAACAGGCAAAACTTTGGGATAACCCGGTTTTGGTAACTGATCAGAATATTTATGATGGAAAATTTTTCAGGCACAACAGTGATTACGGCCAGGTATATGTGCAGGTACAGCAGCTGATACGCACTGCAGGTAAAAGAACAAAGCTTGCACAGTTAGCCGCTGATAATACACAACTGGCCAAAGAGCAATTTGACGACGTAATGCGGGGACTGAGATATGCACTGCAAAGTGATTTTGTTGAGATAAACCACCTGCTGAAAATAAAAAAAGTGTATGATGGTGAAATTGCACAAATGGAGAAGTTGGTATATGGTATGAATGAGGAGTTTAAAGCAGGCAATCTTTCATTAAAGGACAATATGCGGTTAAAGGCATTGCTTTTTAGTTTGCAAAATGAACTGGTGAACGTACAAAGCCAGCTGATGCCTTTACAAACTGAAGTGAAGTTTTTATTACAGGATAGCAGCCAGCATTTTATTCAACCACAATTCACTTACGAGCTGCGCGACATCATTAATTATAAAATACCCGAAGCAGATAGCCTTATTGCAAAAGCAAAATCATTAAGGCCGGATGCAAAAATTGCACAGACCCAATTGGATTTTCAAAGCCACAACCTGGTTTACCAAAAAGCATTGGCAAAACCTGATATTACAGCAGGTCCAGAGTTTGACCAACGCAATAGCTACGTTAATAATTATATCGGCTTGACGGTTTCGCTACCGCTAAATGTATTCAATAAAAACCAGGGTAATATAAAATCTGCGGCGTTTGCAGTTAAGCAGCAGGCTGTAGTTAAAGACCTGCAATCGCTGAAAATTGAAAGCGAAGTAAATAATGCCATGCAAAAATTTTTGTACTATCAGAGAATTAACAATGCTGATCAACTAAGTTTTTCCAGACAATACGATGACCTGTTCAACAATATGATCAAAAGCTACCAGGACAGGCAATTGAGCCTGCTTGAGCTGATAGATTTTATTGACGCCTATAAAGACAGTAAATTAAAACTAACCGACCAGCATAACAGCCTTATTAAAGCTGCTGCAGATTTAAACTATTCCGTAAACGCACCCATAATAGAAATAAAATAATCGTATGTTCTTAAAACCAGCTCAACACCATTTCTTTTTTTTATCCCTTTTAACAGCGATGTTTTCCTGTAAAGCAAAGCAGGAAGATGCACCTGTTGACAAAAGGATTTGTATCAGCGATACTATGACCTCTATGGTAAAAATTGATTCTGCTCAAATCAGTAACATGAGCGATGAATTAAAACTAAGTGGCGAAGTAAATTTTGATGATAAAAAAGTAACCAAGGTTTTTGCATTCAGCAGCGGACAAGTACTTAAGGTCAATGTATCTGTTGGTGATAAAGTGAGCCGGGGCCAGGTACTGGCCGTTATTAAAAGCGCAGATATAGCCGGTAACTATAGTGATCTTTCAACTGCGGGAAATGATGTGGCTATTGCAAAAAAGCAAATGGATAATGAAGCATCATTATTTAAAAACGGTATTGCAAGCGAGCGGGAATATATTGAAGCGAAAGAAAATTATCAGCGTGCAGTAACCAGCGCCGAAAAAATAAAATCGCAGATAAGTATTAATGGCGGGGGCAAAACATCAGCTAATGGTACCTATGTTGTTACGGCTCCCCAAACCGGTTATATTGTAGAAAAGAAAATTAATGAAGGGGCTTTTATAAGAAACGATGCCAACGATAACTTATTTACCATTGGCGATATCAGCGATGTATGGATATGGGCAAATGTATATGAAACAGACATCTCCAAAGTAAAAAGCGGCTATAATGCAGCTATTACCACATTGGCCTATCCTGATAAAATATTTTACGGCAAAGTGGATGAAGTATATAATGTGCTTGACCCGGTAACAAAGGTGATGAAGATAAAAATAAAATTGAATAACATTAACCAGGAGTTAAAACCTGAAATGTTTGCCAATATATCTATAACAAACCCACAAGGCGAAAACCAGGTAAGCATACCTAAAGCCGCTGTACTTCCAGATGATGGAAAAAATTATGTAGTACTATACCATTCTAAATGTGATTTAAAAGTACAGGAAGTGCAAGTGCTGAAAACAATTGGTGATAAAACTTTTATCAAAGCGGGTTTAAAACAAGGGGATAAAATTTTATGCAATAACCAGATCCTTTTTTATAAGGCATTGACAGAGGAGTAATTGGAGTTAACCCAAAAATTTTCTAATTAAAATGTACAACCCTTTTTGGGTTTAATGATATGAATAAATTTATTAAACGCATTATTCACTTTTCGCTGCGCCACCGCTATTTTGTTTTTTTTATGACGGCAGTGCTTGTTGCATTGGGCATTTGGGCATATAAAGAAACGCCGGTGGAAACTTTTCCAGACGTTACCAATACGCAGATCATCATTATTGCACAATGGCCCGGAAGAAGTGCCGAAGAGGTAGAGAAATTTATTACCATACCGATGGAAACAGTATTGAATTCGGTGCAAAAAAAATCTAACCTGCGTACCACTTCTGCTTTTGGTTTAAGTTATGTAAGAATTATTTTTGATGACGATGTGGATGATGCATTTGCAAGGCAACAGGTATTAAGCCGTTTAGGTGGTGCCGATTTACCAGATGGTGTAAAACCCGATGTGCAGCCACCTTACGGGCCAACAGGCGAAATTTTCCGCTACACTTTAAAAAGCAATACTAAATCCATCCGCGACCTTACCACCATTCAGGATTGGGTTTTAGACAGACAGTTTAAATCAATACCCGGTGTGGCGGATGTAAATAGTTTTGGCGGAGAAGAGAAAATTTTTGAAGTAAGTGTTAACCCCGATCTGCTGATAAAATACAATCTTACCTCGCTGGATGTTTACAATGCGATTTCAAAAAGCAATGTAAATGTGGGGGGCGATGCCATTGAAAAAAATGGTCAGGCGTATATTGTAAGAGGAATAGGGCTATTAAATAATATTGAGGAAATACAAAACATCATCATCACCAAAATTAATGGTGTGCCATTACTGGTACGAAATGTTGCACAGGTGGTGGAGTCGGGAAAACCAAGGCTGGGAAAGGTTTCCCGGGATAAGCAGGCAGATGTGATTGAAGGTATTGTGGTAATGCGAAAAGGCGAGAACCCTTCGGAAGTTTTAGAAAGGGTGAATGCAAAAGTAAAAGAGCTTAATACAACCATCTTACCCAAAGATGTAAAGATCGATACCTTTTATGACCGTACCATATTGATGGATTTTGCACAGGAGACAGTAATTCATAATTTGCTGGAAGGGATTATTTTGGTAACGATCATCGTAATGCTGTTTATGGCAAACTGGAAAACAACGCTTACGGTGGCCATTATTATTCCGCTATCATTGTTGTTTGCGTTTATATGCATGCGCATAAAAGGCATGAGCGCCAACCTGCTTAGTATGGGAGCTATCGATTTTGGTATTATTATAGATGGAGCTGTGGTAATGGTGGAAGGATTGTTTGTTGCGCTCGACAGCAAAGCGAGAGAGGTAGGGATGGAGAAATTTAATAAACTTGCCAAACTAAGTTTATTTAAAACAACAGGAACGGAGATGGGCAAAGCCATCTTTTTTTCTAAAATAATTATCCTTACCTGCCTGGTGCCCATTTTTGCTTTTCAAAAAGTAGAGGGCAAAATGTTTTCGCCGCTGGCTTATACATTGGGATTTGCATTGCTGGGCGCTTTACTTTTTACATTAACCTTAGTGCCGGCACTATCCAGTATTTTGCTGCGTAAAAACGTAAGGGAAAAGCATAACCCTGTAGTTATTTTTTTTGAGAGAGGCGTTAAATTTTTATTTGACATAGTTTATCGCAACCAAAAGAAAAGTGTATTGATTGCCGTTGCAGTGATGATCGTATGCTTCTTTTCTGCAAAATTTTTAGGCACAGAATTTTTACCTGAGTTAAATGAAGGTGCTTTGTGGGTGGAAGCCGAATTGCCGATGAGCGTTTCGTTAACCGAAGCCGACTCGGTATCGCAAAAGATGATACAGATACTATCTGCTTTTCCTGAAGTGCAGCAAACGCTTTCGCAGGTTGGAAGAACTAATGATGGTACTGATCCTAAAGGTTTTTTTAATGTGCAGATACAGGTTGACCTTAAGCCGCAAAAGCAATGGAAAAGAAATATCAGTGAAGAAAAACTGATTGACGAAATGGATGAGCAGCTTAATAAAATCCCCGGTATTGTATTTAACTATTCTCAACCTATACGAGACAACGTGGAAGAAGCAGTAGCAGGTGTTAATGCGGCGTTGGCTGTAAAAATATTCGGGCCAGATTTTAATGTACTGGACAGTACCGCAAAAAAAGTGTTGCAGGTTTTAAAAACGGTAAAAGGTATTGATGATCTTGGCCTGTTAAGAAACCTGGGGCAACCAGAATTCAGGATAGCGCTGGACCAGCAAAAAATGGCATTGTATGGTGTAAGCACTGCAGATGCCAATGCTGTAATTGAAATGGCCATTGGCGGTAAGGCTGCAACGGAACTTTATGAAGGCGAACGGAAATTTGATATCAGGCTGCGGTATCAAAAGGAATACAGGAGCACGCAGGAAGATATTGAAAACCTGATGGTGCCCACCAATGATGGCGCTAAAGTTCCCCTCAAAGAAATTGCCAACTTTCAGTCGTTAACCGGCCCAGCATTTATTTACAGGGATAATAATATGCGGCATATAGCGGTAAAATTTTCTGTAAGAGGAAGAGATCTCGGCAGTACTATTGCCGAGGCGCAACAAAAAGTGAATGAACTTGTAAAACTGCCCGATGGATATTCGGCCACATGGAATGGCGAATTTGAAAACCAGCAGCGGGCATCGGCAACATTGGCAAGGGTGGTTCCCATTTGTTTACTCGTGATCTTTTTAATTTTATTTATCACTTATGGCAATGTAAAAGATGCGGTGCTAACTATCATGAATGTGCCCTTTGCATTGATAGGCGGTATATTGGCATTGCACATTACCGGAATTAATTTCAGTATAAGTGCGGGAATTGGTTTTATTGCACTTTTCGGCGTGTGTATTCAAAATGGTGTGATACTAATTTCTGTATTTAGAAAAAACCTGGATGCCGGGTTACACTTAGATGAGGCTATCAGGGAAGGGGTAATATCCAGGGTTCGCCCGGTGGTAATGACGGCCTTAATGGCAATGATTGGTTTAATGCCAGCTGCAATAAGCACAGGTATTGGAAGCGAAACCCAAAAGCCTTTAGCGGTTGTGGTTATAGGGGGCTTAATTACTTCTACCATTCTTACTTTACTGATACTGCCAGTAATTTATGCGCTTGAATTTAAATTGATGCACCGGAGAGAGAACAGGAAGTTGTTGAGAAAAGCCGGACTTGTAAGCAAGGTAGAGAAACCGAATACTTAGATTTTGATAGTAGTAACACAATATTTCAAACAGAAAAGACACAAAAAATAAAACCACCATGCGGTGGTTTTATTTTTTGCTCTTTATTTTAAGACTTAGCTTTTTTTGTTTGCCTTAAATCTTTTGTCAGGAGTACCGTCTTTTTTTAACGGACCAGCTGCAGGGGCCGCAGGCGTTTTATTTTCTTTGAACCTTTTATCCGGCGTGCCGTCTTTTTTTAGCGTTGTAGCAGGCTTTGCAGCAGGTGTAGCAGGTTTAGCAGCTGTGGTAGCAGGCTTAGCTGCTGGCAACGTGGCTACTTTTGCTGGGGTAGCATCCTTTTTAACAACGGTCATTTTAGGTTTTGCAGCAGGGGCATCAGTTTTAGCCTTTGCTGCAGTTTGCGCAATCGAAAAACTTGCAAAGCCAACCAGGGCTAATGCAGATAATAATAACTTTTTCATGATGGTAATTTATTGTATGAATAATAATACAACAAGTTTACTAATAAGATGCATTAAACGAACTTTTACCCTGTTAGTTAACTTACGGTTAACCAAGGTTAAAGAAAATATAAAGGGGTGAAATCTGCCTTTTTATTTCTACAGGGATCTAATTGATGAGCTTTAGCTTGGAGTAAGTGGGATACGGGTAAACGTAGGCTTTGATACGGAGTTACTACGGGGTTGCTACGGCATTACCACGTAGCGGGTACAGTATAAGGCCAGTATAATACATAGTAATTTGAGGATTTTGTAAAAAAGACTTTCGCTGGTTTGTTATAATGGTTTTGAAACCGGGACGCTGCCTGTAAATGGGTAATTTGCGGAATAATAAAAAGAGCAGGCCATTTTGGACAGGCGACATAACAATAAAAAACCCGTCTTTATAAGACGGGGATGTTTAAATATCTTAAAGGCAGACTTTATTTTGCCTGGGCATTTACTTTTTTAGCCAGTTTACTTTTTAAATTGGCTGCTTTGTTTTTATGGATGGTGCCACGCTTAGCCAGCCTGTCAATCATAGAAGCAACTTTTGGAAGTTGTTCTGCAGCAACAGTTTTATCGCTTGCTTTTAAATCACGTATTGCATTACGGGTAGTTTTGCCATAATAGCGGTTACGTTCGTTACGCTTTGTACTCTGACGCACATCTTTTTTAGTAGCTGAATGGTTTGCCATTTAAATCTATTTTTTGGGCTGCAAAGATAGGGATTAATAATTAATAACTAATAATGAATAATTAATAATTTTTTGAGCAAGGCTGATATTTAGGTATTTTACCTTTAAATTACTGGTATGAACAGGTTTATTCTACTTTTTTTACACATCATTTCGCTGGTTTTGCTGGGGTTTGGATGGGTAAAAGATATGATGCATATTGAGATCAGCGCCCATTTTATTGTGGATCTGAGCCTTTTTAACGAAAACAGAAGTGTAATCGGTACACTGCAAACTCTGTGGCACAGTAGTAATTACTGGCCATTCATTCTCATTTTTTTGTTTGGGATAGTTGTTCCGCTAATAAAATCCATAGTAATCGGCTATTTGCTTCTGTACAAGATGCCAAATCCGGCCTGGTACAGGTTTGTAAGCGCCATCAGTAAATGGGCCATGGCCGATGTTTTTGCCATCAGTATATTGGTGGCATTTTTGGGTGCCAATGCCATGGAAAATACAAAGGCCCGCCTGGAAGTTGGTTTTTATTGCTTTTCAGCTTATGTTTTATTAAGCAGCATCATAACACTACTGTTAGGAAAAATCCTGAAAAAGGCTGAGCCTGCTAATGCATAATTGACGATATTTGCACCTCGTAAAAGCTTTGGTTTAAAGATTCTTGTTCAGCGGTTTGTTACAGTTCAAAATAATTTGACAGGACTACTAAGGAAACACTGCCACTGAAGTAATATAGAAATACTGCCACCTGGCTCAAAAAAATTTACCCTGTTTATTATGAAGGATTTTCAATACATCACAAATTCTCATCCCGGTTATATCGAAGGTTTGTACAATGATTTTGTAAAAGACCCCAATAGTGTGGATATCGAAATGCGGAAGTTTTTTGAAGGATTTGACTTTGCAGTTAGTATTGGACGACCGACGACTGACAACGGACGACTGGCAGCATCAGGTAATGAACAACAGGCTGCCAACGGTCAACTATCAACTGTTAGCCCGATTGACTGGATGAACGAGATTAGGGTGTACCGAATGATTCTGGGCTACAGAAATAAAGGGCATTTACTTGCCGATACCAACCCCATCCGCAAACGTAAAGACAGGGGAGCCAATATTGATCTGGAATTCTACGGCTTTACAGAGGCAGATCTTAGTAAAACATTTAATGCAGGTAATCTTATTGGCCTGGGTACCACTACTCTTAAAAACATAATTGAACACTTAGAAAAATGCTACACCGGTCATTTGGGGATTGAATTTAAATACATCAGTAATCAAAAGAAAATTGACTGGCTTACCAATGCTGTTGAAAAAACAATGCTGCAGCCAGTGGCTTTAGCACAAAAAAAACGCATTCTTCAAAAGCTGAATGAAGGGGTGATGTTTGAAAAATTCCTGCATACAAAATATGTTGGCCAAAAGCGTTTTAGCCTTGAAGGTGGCGAAACCACCATTGCTGCCTTGGATGCCATGATCAATACCGCCGCGGATAATAATGTGCAGGAAGTGGTAATTGGTATGGCACATCGGGGGAGGTTAAATGTACTTGCCAATATCATGGGTAAAACATACGAACAGATATTCAGTGAGTTTGAAGGTACCAGTACGCCAGATACCACCATGGGTAGTGGCGATGTAAAATATCATTTGGGTTTCAGCAGTGAGGTTACCACAGCCAATGACAAAAATATTCATTTAAAGCTCTGTCCTAATCCATCGCACCTCGAAGCAGTAGACCCTGTTGTGGTTGGGTTTGCAAGAAGTAAAGCAGATATCTTATACAAAAGTGACTACGATAAAATACTACCCATACTCATTCATGGTGATGCATCTGTAGCAGGCCAGGGTATTGTGTACGAGCTGTTGCAAATGAGCGGTTTGCCGGGGTATTATACCGGTGGCACCATACATTTTGTAATTAATAACCAGATTGGGTTTACCACCGATTTTGAAGACGCCCGTACCGCTGACTATTGTACTTCTGTAGCAGCAATGGTTCAGGCACCGGTACTGCATGTAAATGGCGACGATGCAGAAGCAGTGGTAAAAGCGGCAGAAATAGCGACATTATACCGCCAGGAATTTAACAGCGATATTTTTATTGACATGGTTTGCTACCGCAGGCACGGACATAACGAGGGCGATGAGCCGAAGTTTACACAGCCGCAGTTGTATGCATTGATTGAAAAACATTTGAACCCCAGGGAAGTATATACCCAGTTTTTAATTGAGAACGGTGAAGCAGATGCAAAAGACCTGGCAAAGGAAATGGAACAAAAGTTCCTGGCCGATTTGCAGGAACGTTTGGATGAAGTAAAACAAAACCCATTGCCTTATCACTACCAGCAACCGGAAATTGACTGGAAAAGTTTACGCAAAGCAAGGGCAGAAGATTTTGAAGTGTCTCCTGTAACAGCCATCAAGGAAGATGATTTTAAAATGTTGTTCAACGGACTGATGAAATGGCCCGAAGGGTTTAAACCATTACGCAAAGTGGATAAACTTATCCAGGATAAAATAAAATTGTTCAGCGACGAAAAAAAGGTGGACTGGGCCACCGGTGAATTAATGGCTTACGGCAGTTTGCTGGTTGAAGGCAAGGATGTACGTATGAGCGGTCAGGATGTAAAGAGAGGCACTTTTAGCCACCGCCATGCTGTTATCTACGATGAGACCAATAACACCGGCTATAACAGGCTGGATCACTTTTCGGGTACACAGCAGCCTTTCCGGATATATAATTCTTTATTGAGCGAATATGCGGTGCTGGGTTTTGAATATGGTTATGCTATGGCTAACCCCAATGCATTGGTTTTATGGGAAGCCCAATTTGGCGATTTTTGTAATGGTGCCCAAACGATGATAGACCAGTTTATTGCAGCTGCAGAAACCAAATGGCAGCGCATGAATGGTACGGTAATGTTATTGCCCCATGGCTACGAAGGACAGGGGCCGGAGCACAGCAGTGCAAGAATGGAACGCTTTTTACAGCAATGTGCCGAGCTGAATATGGTGGTAACCAATGTAACCACTGCTGCAAACTTTTTTCATGTGTTAAGAAGGCAGCTGGCCTGGCCGTTCAGAAAACCACTTATCAATTTCTCTCCTAAAGCAAATTTAAGGCATCCGGGTTCTTTTAGCTTGATGAATGAATTTACTTCGGGCGGATTTAAGGAAGTGATTGATGATACTGCAGTAAAAGATGCCACCGAAATAAAAAAAGTGTTGGTGTGCAGTGGTAAAGTGTATTTTGATTTGCTGGAGCGTAAGCAAAAAGACAACCGGTCAGATATTGCTATCGTTCGCCTGGAACAGATTCATCCTTTGCCACAAAAGCAATTAGACGACTTGTATAAAAAATACAGCAAAGCCATCTGGTACTGGGTGCAGGAAGAACCATTGAATATGGGGGCGGCAACTTTTTTGAGGATGAATTTAAAAAATATCAACTTTTATATTATCAGCCGCCAGGCCAGCGCCTCAACCGCCAGTGGTTTCAGCAAAGTACATGCTAAAGAACAGGCCCAGATTGTTGATACGGCTTTTAGCATTTAAGGGATATCTGTAAAAAAGGAAGATATTCTACAGCTATTATTGCGTCTTTTTTTTATGTTTGCTACAATTACAGGATATTTGTAGCGTTAATACCCAATTGAATAATAACTCTGAATAGGTTGATTTAAAAAATAACCACTTTTTAACCCATAAAATCTGCCCCAATAACTCATTTCAAATTTATAACTATGATATCACTACCGTATAAGCATTTGCTTAGCAGGTGCTTTGTAGCTGTTTTTTGCATATTTGCAGTACCTGCTGTTTTTGCACAGGTTAATGGCGAAGATGAAAGCCTTGCCACCAGTTACGCAAAAAAATATAAAGATGAGGATGTAATGCTGAAGTCATCTTACCAGTTCTTTACTTTCGACAAGGGCAAAAATGCATTGGGTGATAAAGTAGTAACCATCGAAGAAAACTCTGAGTACGAATATGTGGGCCTGAAAAAATACAGCAGCACCTCTCATCCTGAATTTTACAACAAGTTTATTGAGCTTAAAAATTTTAAGCGGGCAATATACTATGGGAGTAAATATTATACACTGGAAAAAGGTGGATATGACCGCTCTGTAACCGGCGATGACGTTTTTTTTGACGACAGCCGCGTACAATTTTTTAGTTTGCGGTTCACAGACATTGGTTCAGCACAAAGGGTTACTGTAAAAAAAATATACGATGATGGTAAATACCTTACCCGTTTATTTTTTCACAGCCCATATCCTACAAAAGAAAGGATTTTAGAATTTAAAGTACCCGATTGGTTAACTGTGGAGTTT
>Ga0302164_10000351_pt1 | contig 16263 bp, 16 predicted proteins | sample I_Fen_E3_1_FD_193500 | JGI IMG/M metagenome (GOLD analysis project Ga0302164, IMG submission 193500) | Peat permafrost microbial communities from Stordalen Mire near Abisko, Sweden - I_Fen_E3_1 | ecosystem: Environmental > Terrestrial > Soil > Wetlands > Permafrost | place: Sweden: Abisko...
TTACAATCCATTTTTGTAAAAAAGAGGAGGTGGCATTTAACTCCACATACTCTTCCATAGGTTCGCTGCTGATGGTGGCAACAGTAACCGGTGTTTTTGCTTCCACCGCTTCTTCTTCAGTTTTAGTTTCTTTACTGCCGCAAGATGTGATGGCGATTAGCAGCAAAGTATAAGTAATTAATTTTTGCATCATGGTTACCTGTTCCAGTAATTAATTTGATTAATGATCAATAAACGGGCAATAGTATTTTGTGTGATCAGATTTTTTGCATTGATATAATTATTCAGTGCCAGTACATAATCTGTAATTCTTGCTTCTCCTGCTTCTAATAATTTTCCGTTTACGTCTATAAGGCTTTGGGTGTATTTTAACTGGCCGTTGATATCATTGATCAGGTCTTCAGTGGCATTCAGCTGTTGGGTAAGCTGTGCTATCTGCTGCTGGTACTGCGTTGTAAAAAAAGACTGGTAATTTTTTCTTGTTTTTTCCGCAATGCTGATCTTGCTATACTGTAATTTTTTTTGCTTCCCGTCATATATAGGTACTGATGCACTGATGCCAAAACTGGTGCCGAAATTTTTATATGCCTGGTAAGCTAACGAAGAGTTGTACCCTGCATCTGCAAATAAATTAACCTTTGGTTTATAACTTACATCCACTAATGTTTTACTGTTGATCAGTTTTAAACTGTCAATTTCAAATTGCCTGAAAAAAACTGAAGTGGCTGTACCCGGAAGCGGATTTAGTGTAATACCCGGGTCTTGTAAATTTACTGTTGCAGTATCTGTAATACCACTTAAGTAATTTAATGTAGCATAATCATTTTTATACTGGATGGCAGCTTGTTTAATGAGTAATGCCTGCTGCTGCAGCGTTACTAAAAATGCCAGGTAATCGCTTTGTTTGTATACATTGTTTTGGGTGAGTTTTTTTAAGACGGCTTCTTCTCTTACCAATAGTGCATTTACTTCTTTATTAAAATTCAGTTGCTGCAGATCGCCATAAGCAGTAACGTACTGGGCAATGATTGTCCGTTTAAGATCCTGCTCTGTTATTTTAGAAGTGTTGCTGCGTTCCTGGCTTTGCAGTTGCAGGTTATCAAACTGTGCAGCCAGTAATTTTTTATTAGGTAAAGATTTATTTACACCCACCAGAGCATTAAAATTGCCTCCGTTGGTAATGGCGTTATCATAACCAAAACCTTTTATTACCGGTGCATAAGAATTAAAAGTACTGCCGGTAACCTGCGGCCTGCTTGCTGCCCTTATTAATAAACTGTCATACCTATTTAATGCGGCCTGGTTCTGGTAATCTTTTAATAACGGGCTGTTGCGTAAGCCATTGTCAATATACTGTTGCAACAATGTGGTTTGTGCAAAACACCAACCACATGCTATAATTACTAAAGCTGATAGAAGAATTTTTTTAAGCATTCACTTACACTTTTATTTACCCACTACAATAACCTGAAAGGTACCCACTTTCATTTTAGGCCGTCCTTTTTGGCCGGGCTCCATAGCTTCAAATTCGGCAGTAGGTAAATATAACAGTCCTGTAGTTTTATCAATTGCAATTGTACGGGCACCTCTTTTAGTTACTGCATTTTCTGTTACAGTGAATTTATCCGCACCCTCTTCGTGAATAACGGTAATGGTTCCATCTCCATTAGAAGTGTATACATTTTTTTTAGCCGCATCAAATGCCACACCATCGCAACCATCTCCAATGGCCGGTGTTGCAATTATTTTACCTGAAGTAGCATCCAGCACCACCAGTTTTTTATCACATCCTGCAAACAACCTTTTAGTAACCTTATCGTAGGCAAGTCCTGTAGGCCCATCAGCCGGCGCAATGCTCCAGTGGTTTAATACTTTAAATGTTGCGGCATCTATAGCTACTATTTCATTTTTATCTTCAATGTTCACAAATATCTTCCCGGCCCCGTCACTTACCGCAGTCTCAGGCTTACCGCCAACGTCTACACTATCAATAGTTTTATTTTGTGCAGGGTCGATGATGCTTAAATTTTTACTACGGCCATTACAGGTAATTATTTTTTTAGAAAATGGTTCATACATAATCGCATCGGGGTTTTGCCCGGTGGCAATTTGTGCCAGCACTTTATTGGTGTTCATATCAAACACCGTTACAGTATTTAACCTGCCATTGCTGGTATAGCCTTTTTTATTAGCCACATCAAATGCAATACCATGTACGCCGGTAGTATTTTCAATTACGCCAACTGAGTCGCCGGTTTTTTTATTTAATATATTTACCTGCGTACCGTGGCTTACATACAACCAGTCGTTAACCGGCCCTACTTCTAAATAATCCCATCCGCCTGAACTTGTAATGTGCAATGTGTTGATGATATGTAAACCTTGTTGTGCATTGGTAGTGATTGTTGCTGCAATTATCAGCGAAGCAATAAGTGATAATTTTTTCATTTTATTAGTTTGTTTGAAGAGTTAAAATAAAAAAGGGATAGTTGTTACAGCTATCCCAAAGTATTTAAAAGCTTAGTCTTTCATTTCTTTTAAAAATTTTCCATTGGCATCAAATATAACGTCTTTGCCGTTTATTGCAGCTTCATAATTTACAGTGCCATCGGCTTTGGTAATTTTTGCGCCCTCTTTAATGGTCTTGCCTTTGTAATGTTCTTTTACATAAGCCAAAACTTTAGCAGGCAACGCAGCCACTTTAATATCCACTTCGCTTTCTGTAAAAATGCCATTGGGTTCAAACATAGCCGATACGGCCTCTGTTCCCTTTTTAAAACTGGCTTCGTATTTACTATCTTCCATTTCCCATTTGGGGGTTACGCCGGGATATTGCTTTGTAAAACCAGCTTTTACCGCAGCTGGTACTTTAGAAGCATCCAGCTTTTGGGCGCTTGCCGAGGTTGTAATCAATACCACTAAGACAGCAATTATTTTTACTTTTTTCACTTGTAAAGCGTTAGATGAGTGAATATGGCTACAAACCTAAATATAGATTCTGTAGTGAATTTGAAGCAGCATGTTAACCAATTGTAATTACTACCCCAAAGTGGTTAAAAGCTCAGGCTTACGGTATGCAATCCGTTTGTATAGTTGTAATCAACTTTAAAATGATACTGTTCGCAGATCTTTTTTACAATAGAAAGCCCCAGGCCTAATGATTCTGAATTTACTTTATCTTTTTTAAAGCGTTCAAAAAGCTCTTTGGGGTTAGTGGCAAGTACAGGGCCGCTATTACTAACTGTTAATTGATCTTTGTTTAATTCAATTGTTATGCTGCCTCTTTCTACATTGTGTTTAATAGCGTTGGTGATTAAGTTAGATACCAGTATCTCCGCCATTACTTTATTCATTACAACAAAGTTTCCTTCACTGATATTTTTTGTGAGTGCTATTTCTTTTGCTGAAATCAGCTCTTCGTAATTATTCAGGTGTTTTGTAATAATGTTTGCAATATCCACCTTCTCGGTGTCTTTAAATTGCTGGTTGTCTATCTTGGTCAATAATAACAAAGACTGGTTTAATTTAGAAAGGCGGCTGATCTCTTCCTGTATATTTTGAATGTAGTGCATCTGCGTTTCAGAAAAATTTTCTGCCTGCATCAGCAATTCCAGTTTTGATTTTATAACTGCCAACGGTGTTTGTATTTCGTGTGATGCATTTTCGGTAAAGCTTTTCAATGCATCATAATCTTTCAGTACGCTGTTGCTCATTGCAGTTACGGCAGCGTTCAACTCTATAAATTCATTAATGTTGGTGTCTTTAAGATTGATGGCCGTTTTATTGCTTAAATTAAATTGCTTTAACTGTTGCAGGGTATTATTAAACGGTAACCACAGTTTATTCAATACAAAACGGTTAATAATAAAAAGTACCATTAAAAGCAACACCACAATGGCCAGCGTTAGCATTACGATCAGCTTTACCAGGTCTTCAGTTTCCTGTTGCGATTTGGTAATGGTAACCTTATAATTTTTACCGGCGCTGTTAATAGTAAAAATCAGCTGGCGCCCCTGCTGCTGTTCATCTTCTGCGGTATCATACAGGTTTACGCTGAATATTTTTCGTTTAATGAGGACGGATTCATCAGGTTCAAACACCACTTTCTGGTCTTTATAGTTTGCAGCATTGGGCAGGCTATTATTGCGCTGCACATAGTCTTTTACCTCCTGCTCTTCTACCTTCAAATCTTTATCCAGCTGGTGTATCAGTACAAACCTTAAAATAAAATAGTAACATAACCCTCCCACCAGCAATACTAAAATAGTGGCAGCAATATTTACCCTGTTGTATCTGGCCAGTAATTTCATGTATCTGTAAATTTATAGCCCATGCCATAAACCGATTTGATATAATCGGCGTCTCCGGCTTCCTGCAATTTTTTTCTTAAATTTTTAATGTGCGTATAAATGAAATCCAGGTTGCCTTCCATCTCATCACCCCACAAATGCTCGGCTATTGCATTCTTCGAAATAACACGCCTTTTGTTACTTACAAAATACAGCAGCAGTTCAAATTCTTTTTTAGTAAGGTCGAGTGTGGTTTTATTTACGGAAGCAATTTTTGCCTGTGTATCAATAGAAATATTATTGAACTGGATAACACTATTGCCACCAAATTTTTTGCGCCGGATAATAGCTGCAATCCTTGCACTTAATTCTGAAAGATGAAATGGTTTGGATAAATAATCATCGGCACCCGAGATAAGGCCCTGCACTTTATCATCGATAGAATTTTTTGCAGAGATGATAAGCACGCCATCAGCTTTATTATTTTCACGCAATGCTTTTAAGATAGTTAAGCCGCTACCACCCGGCAATGTAATGTCGAGTAAAATACAATCATAGTCATACAATTCTGTTTTCTCTATGGCCGAATGAAAATCAAAAGCTGTTTCGCAGATATAGTCCTGCGCTTTAAGATAAGTACTGATACTTTCGCTTAATGCCTTTTCATCTTCTATGATCAATATTTTCAACGCAAAAATTTGCCGTAAAGTACGAAATGAATTTTGAAGAGAAGTTGAAGAGGAGTTTAGGTAGCGGGTAAGCTTGTATTAAAGGTTGCCTGCTACCAGATTTTATTGCACTTGTTTTCCCATTTTATCAATATAAAATTCTTTGCCGTTCTTTTTTACTTTGGCTTTGCCATTTTTATATTCTTCGGCAAACTCATATATCAGCGGAATAACTTCTTTACCATCCTTATCTACAAAGCCATAGTTGCCACCGGCTTCCATAAATTTGGTGTTAATCGCCACTGCTGCCATACCTTCCTGGAAATAGTTTACATAACTGTATTTAAAAGGAATAACCAGTTTGCCCTGCTTATTAATTAAGGCGAATTTTATACCATTGTATACCCAGGCTTTATCTACTCCCGTAAAAAAATAAGTGGCTGTTACGTATTGTGCAGCAATTACAATTTTGCCTTTATCATCTTTATAGCCGTACCGGCCATTGCTAGCTTCAAAAGGCTTTAAGTTTTGGGCAAGTATGGTGCTTAAAGAAAAAACAAGCAGGCACAGGATAAGTATACTTTTCATTTTACCAACATTTTTATCTTGCGTAAAGAAAAGGAATGTTGCAAATGATTTTAGTACCCCGCTTTGGGTATTTTTAAAAGAAGACATCTGTATAGTTTATAGATCTTTAGCCTGGATTTTTGAATAAACCGAAATCAATAATTTAATAATTTACTTACACATTCCCCTAATCTTGAGTACGCCATAAAATTTTTCTCCAGTTCCAAATTAAATGGAATGGGCGTATCCAGCGAAGCGCAGCGCATTACCGGTGCATCCAGATAACTAAAACAATTTTCTGCTATCCATGCGGCTATCTCGCCGCCAATACCTCCGGTAAGGGTGTCTTCATGCAATAGCAACACTTTTCCTGTGGCTGCAACAGCTTCTTCAATAGCATCATAGTCTAAAGGCAGTAATGTTCTCAGATCTAAAATTTCAATGCTGGTATTTTTATTTTTACCGGCATAGTCCATTGCCCAATGCACACCGGCACCATAGGTAATGATAGTAATGTCTTCTCCATGTTGTACTGTTTTGGCTTTACCAATTTCCACTTCATAATATTCTTCGGGCACATAGCCGCTCACACTTCTGTACAAAGCTTTGTGTTCAAAAAATAAAACGGGGTTGGGGTCGTTAATGGCGGCAATCAATAAACCTTTTGCATCCATTGGTGAACTGGGGTACACTACTTTTAAACCGGGTGTATGCACAAACCAGGCCTCGTTGCTTTGACTATGAAATGGCCCTGCACCCACACCACCACCTGCGGGCATGCGTATCACCACATCCGCATTTTGTCCCCATCGGTAGTGTATTTTTGCAAGGTTATTAATAATCTGGTTAAAACCCACCGTTGCAAAGTCGGCAAACTGCATTTCCATCATACACTTGTAACCTTCTAAACTTAAACCAAGTGCAGCGCCTACAATAGCACTTTCGCACAATGGTGTATTGCGCACTCTTTCTTTGCCAAACTCTTGTACAAAACCTTCGGTTATTTTAAATGCACCACCATATTCAGCAATATCCTGCCCCATTAAAATTAAGTTGGGGTGTTTAAGCATCGATTGATGAAGGCCTTCTTTAATACCATCTACAAAGCGTTTGTCCGGAGAATCGTGAGAAGAGTTAGCGTAAGTGTACTGCTTCGCTGACGACTCACGACTAACGGCTGACGTTGCATATACATCATTCAATTCCTCTTCAGTATTGGCCACCATTGGTTTTGCTTCGTTTGCAATACGCAATTCATTTTCTATATGTTCTTTTATTTCATTCTTAATAGTTTCAATGGCAGCGGCACTTAAAATATTTTCTTCAATAAGAAATTGCTCATAATTTTTTACCGGGTCTTTCTTTGCCCACAATTCAAATAATTCCGGCGGCACATATTTAACGCCACTGGCTTCTTCGTGTCCACGCATACGAAAGGTCATGCATTCTATTAAGTAAGGTTTTTGATTATTGATGCAATAGTCTCTCACCCCTTTCACGGTGTCATACACTTCCAGTAAATTATTGCCCTCAATCCTTATGCCTTCCATGCCATAACCTTTGGCTTTATCCACCAAACTAAAACAACGGTACTGTTCATTTACAGGCGTGCTTAATCCATAGCCATTATTCTCAATAATAAAAATAACCGGCAGGTCCCATACAGCGGCAGTATTTAATGCTTCATGAAAATCACCTTCGCTGGTCCCACCTTCGCCGCTGAATGCAACGCACACTTTATTTTCATTTTTCAGTTTATGTGCTAATGCCACACCGTCTGCAATGGCTAACTGCGGGCCAAGGTGAGAGATCATGCCACAGATATGATGTGCTTTACTTCCAAAATGAAAACTTCTTTCACGCCCCTTGCTGTAGCCTTCTTTATTGCCCTGCCACTGCATAAATAATTTATGTAGTGGCATATTGCGGCCGGTAAAAACACCCAGGTTCCGGTGCAGTGGCATAATCCATTCATCTTGTTGCAATGCTTGTGTTACCCCCACCGAAATGGCTTCCTGCCCAATACCGCTAAACCATTTGCTTATTTTTCCCTGTCTTAGTAATACCAGCATTTTTTCTTCAATCATCCTTGGTAAAAGCAATGACCGGTAAAATTGTATAAGTTCGGTTGGGGTAAGGTTTTTTTTATCGAAGTGCATATCGTTGTTTGTGTACTACAAATGTAAACAAAGAAGTTTTGCCTTTGGTAAAAAGGTTAGCCCGCAGAATTCGCCGAAATCGCAGAAGAAGAGCCTGTATTTATTTGCGTAATTAACGTTATCTGCGGGCCTTTTTCTTTTACTTTTTTTAACATTAGGTATTGTGTAATCCAAACTACCATTGCATCTTACCCAAAACTGTTTATTATGAAATTTGCTGCTAAACTCTTCCCCTTGCTGTTTTTATTGATTGGATTAATTACACTTCGTGCTTTAACCAACAGGCCTGTTCCTAAAAAACCAACTCCGCCAAAAATACAAGCCGCTATTTTACTGGATGTAAGCAATAGTATGGATGGCTTAATTGAACAGGCCAAGGCACAATTGTGGAATATGGTAAGCACTATGGGCAAGGCCAAATGCTCCGGCAACCTGGCCCCAAAAATTGAAATTGCATTGTATGAATACGGCCGAAGCACTAACGACGCCACCAAAGGTTATGTAAAAGAGATCAATGGCTTTATCAGCGACCTGGATTCTTTATCACAAAATTTATTTGGTTTAAAAACCAATGGCGGCGACGAGTATTGCGGCCATGTTATTTACAGTTCTTTACAGGAGCTTAGCTGGGATGCTGCACCGGAAAATTACAAAGTGATTTTTATTGCCGGCAACGAAGATTTTTTGCAGGGCGATATTCAGTACACCCGCTCGTGCAGCGAAGCCAAACAAAAGGGCGTAATTGTAAATACCATTTACTGTGGCGATAAAATGCAGGGTATAAAGGAACACTGGAATTTAGCAGGCGAATGTGGCAGTGGCAGCTTTACCAATATTAACCAGGATGCAAAGATTGAAGAAATACCCACACCTTACGACAGTATGATCTACGTAATGAATGATAAATTAAACGGCACTTATATGGGTTACGGATCCAGGGCTTATTATTTTACTGCTAATCAAAGCAAACAGGATATGCTTAACAGCAGCATGAGTAAAACTGCAGGTATAAAAAGGATCAACGCAAAAAGTAATGGCGCTGTTTATAATAATGCACAATGGGATCTGGTAGATGCTAAGGCAATGGATAGTGTAGCATTTAAAAAAATTGATAAAAATGTATTACCTGATAGTTTAAAAAATAAGTCCTTGGGCGAGATCAATAAAATAGTAGATGAAAAAAGTAAAGAGCGGGGTACTATTCAAAATGAAATTGCAACCCTTAATGCAAAACGGGATGCTTATATTGCTGCAGACAAAGTAAAAAATGCATCCCTTAAAAATAATGCGCCTACATTAGAAACAGAAGTGGAGAAAATTATCAGGGAGCAGGCTAAGCGCTTTAATATGAAGATTGAGTAAGGGGGTGAGGTGATGGCACACTGAGGGGCAGAGAGCGCAGGTGGAAATGCTTATTTAAGATTGTAATAGTCAAAGAGTGCTGGCAAACCCAAGCACTCTTTTTTATGCTTTAACGTGTAAAAATTCTGACCATTGTAAACCTCCTGATAGTAAGGCTCTGCTAAACTCGATATGTATTACACGGCGTTTGTTATTATTTGTTGTTCTGCCGGATGAGTGAAGCAGTAATGGCTTCATAAACATAACACCGCCTTTTTTAACGCAGCAAACACTTTCATCTTCTTTTGTCCAATCAATCGTTTCCGGCCTGTAAATTCCCTTAGTGTGTGATTGCGGAATTACTTTTATGGCACCATTTTCTTCATTGGTATTATCAAGATGAATGCGTATCGTAAAATTATCCTGTAAAATTTCCAAAGGTGGTTGTACTGCAAACTGATTTTGCTTTGCCGTCCAGGGGCCAAAGCCTTCAAGTGTAATTTTTTTATCTACAGAAATTGTCAGATCCTGGTGATAGGATACAAACCAGTTGGATGTTGCTGGTTTATCAAAATAGATAGCCTTTACAACAAAAAAATTGTTACCGAACAATTCGGTAATTAACATGGTAAGTTTTTTATTGAAAATTGTTGTTGCTGATTGGGGAATTTCTTTTAAGAATTGCCTTATTGCAAACAGATCAGTTGTTTTCCTGAAAGTAGCGTTAGAGGCATCAGCTCGTTCAATTTGATGAATCATCTGACCAATCTCCTCATCTGAGTAAATATTATCAACTACTGCAAATCCTTTAGAAAAGATTGCTTCTTTGATGTTGCCGGAAGTATCCATTGAAAATAATGCCTATTGGCTCTCCTGTTTTTTATCTTCCGGAAAAGCCCTTTTGTGAATAAAAGAATTAAAGAACGACAGCATCACACTGAACAACAAAGCATACCAGAAATTTTCTACTTTAAAGCCGCCCACAAAATGTGCATCTATTAAAATGATACAGGCATTAATTACAAATAAAAACAAACCCAGTGTAAGTATCGTTGCAGGAAGTGTTAATAAAACCAATAAAGGTTTTACTATTGCATCTAAAAAAGACAATACTGCCGCAACAATTAATGCGGTAAGCATGTCTTTAATTTGGATACCGGGTAAAATATAAGCCAGTATAAAAACATTAACAGCGCATACCAGTATTTTTATCAACCATTTTTGCATTGCTCATGTATTAAATCGGATGAACCCTCTGCTGTTTGGCGGATGAGCCACCCCGGAACTTTAAATTACAATTAATTCATAAAAATCTTCAGGATTTAAGTATTTTTTTGCCAACTCCCTTAATTCTTCTGCCGTAATGGTTTTGATGATATTAATGGAGTCGTAAAAATATTTTTCATCCAGCTGGTTTAATATAATATTCTTCCACCGCCCCATAATTTGAAAAGGGCCGTCAAGATCTCCCAGTATTGTTCCAATCAAATAATTGCGTACCAGTAATAATTCTTCCTCATCCACCAGCTCTTCTCTAAGCAATTTCATCTCTTTATATACCTCTTCTACAGTGGCTTCACTAACATCTTTACCTGCTTCGGTACTGATGAGCCAGGCGGTTTGTTGTAAATGATTTTGTACGTAGCTGTGTATGCCGTAGGTATAGCCTTTATCCTCACGAATATTACTCATTAACCTGCTGCCAAAGTAACCGCCAAATAAGGTATTCAGCACCATTACTTTCATAAAATCGGGATGATGGCGGTTTGGGAAGTCCCTTGCAATTCTTATAGCTCCCTGCACGCCTTCAGTGTCGTTTTGAATGCGGTATTTTTTTGTTGCTGCCGGAGTTAAGTTGATAGTTGGTAGTTGTTCGTTGTTAGCTTTTAAACGCAGTGTTCCAAAATTATTATTCAATTGTGCTTTTAAATCATCCGGCAATTTCCCGCTAACAAAAATCATGCAGCTTCCGTTTACATAATATTGTTTAAAAAACTCTTTTAACTGCGCTGTATTCAATGCATCAATATCAGCGGCATTGGAGTAAGTGCCATAAGGATGGTTATCGCCATATACATAAGCATCGATTAAACGGGCTGCAACAAATTCGCTCTTTTTTAAGTTTACACTCAGGCGTTGTTTACTGTTTTGTTTGTAAGTGGCCAGTTCTTCTTCTAAAAAAACCGAATCGGTAATCATCTCTTTTATTACCGGCAATAATTTAGGTAAATGTTTGCTTAAAGAAGATAGGCTGATCACTGCGGTTTCATTCTGGCAGGCCCTGCCACAGTGGGCGCCATAATATTCAAACGCTTCGTTAATTTCAAAAGCAGTTTTTGTGCTGGTGCCGTTCTTTAATAAAAAATTGGTGGTGGCAGCAACCAGTTTTTGTTTTTCAAAACTGTTGCCGGCATAAAAAACCATTTCCATTTGAAATACTTCCTGCGTACCGGCATCAATGGTGTACACCGGTACACCATTATCCAGTTCAAAAAAAGTATAAGGCTTTAGTTGAAGGTTAAACTCTATAGCGTCTTTTATGGGTGGGGGTATTGTTCTGTTTAGCATTTTAATTTTTTATCGCCGTTAATTAGCGAAGTAGTATAATGTGTTTGAATTATTCTCGTCAAAAATCACACTGCATTCTGTTGCAATTTGTTCGGTAGTTACCGCCTGGTACATTTCTAATTCTTTATTTATTAAATCTGCATCGCCCAATTGTTCATACATGGCAATACTGGTGGCCCGGTTCATTACACTCATGTCTTCAAAAGCCATCATGCTCTCGGTTTTATTTTTTACTTTTTCCAGTTCTTTATCTGTTACACCTTGTGCCTGTAATTTTTTTACCTCTTCATCTATGGCTGCTTCAGCAGTTGCCATGCTTACACCTTTCACTAATTTTCCTTCAATAGTTAAAAGCCCGGTATCGGTGCTGCCCATGTGGTAGCATTCAATATTACTGAACAGTTTTTTTTCTTTTACCAGCGATTGAAATAATCTTGAAGAAGCGCCGCCGCCTAAAATTTCTCCAATTAAATCGATGGTATAGTACCGGCTGTCGGTACGGGAATAAATATGCCAGCATTTGTACAATGCATCCAGGGGCACGTTGGCTTTTACTTCCAGTTTTCTTGGTGCCGTTTGCTTAGGTTCCTGCGGCAGATGGCGCTCATATTTTTCACCGGCAGGTATGGGGCCAAACCATTTTTCGGTCAGCATTTTCACCTGTTCCGTAGTAATGTTTCCCGCCACTACCAATATGGCATTGCTTGGGGTATAGTGTTTATAAAAAAATGCTTTTACATCTTCCAGCGTGGCATTTTCAATATGGCTCAGTTCTTTTCCAATGGTCATCCAGCGGTAGGGGTGTGTGGTGTAGGCCAGCTCCCTCATTTTATGCCATACATCGCCATAAGGCTTATTAATGTAATGTTCTTTAAACTCTTCGCTTACTACTTTACGTTGGGTATCCAGGCTTTTTTTACCAAAAGCCAGCGATAACATACGGTCACTTTCCAGCCAAAAAGCCGTTTCAATATTTTCTGAAGGCAACTGGCAATAATAGTTGGTAAGGTCGTTAGTGGTAAAGGCATTGTTTTCTCCGCCAGCCACCTGCAATGGTTCGTCGTAAGAGGGAATATTGATGCTGCCGCCAAACATTAAGTGTTCAAACAAATGGGCAAAGCCTGTTTTATTGGGGTCTTCATCCCTTGCGCCCACATCGTACAAAACATTTACTACAGCCATGGGGGTACTTTTATCTTCATGCACCAGCACTTTTAGCCCGTTGTGCAAAACAAATTTTTCAAACTGAATCATAAAGCAAAGGTAAATGGTTACAGGCTAAAAAATCAGGAGATAAATGGTGACTGAATTTTTTTTATTGTTTACCCGTAGTATTTCAAAACAAAAGTAATTTGAAAAGCTTCATTTACCTGATAGAAGTGGTGCGTAAATTAAGCATGAGAAAAGCTGCCCCTCTTTTTATAATTACCTTAATATCTTCATTGGGCGTTTGTAAAATATTTTTATAGGTCTGAATATTGTGTGATAAATTATTCCCTACCGAAAATATTTCATCGCCGGACAAAATCTTTGCCTTTGCTGCAGGCGAACCTTCAATTACATCTCCAACAACAATCTTTCCGTTTTCGTAATAAATGCCCAGGCCGCTGTACGCGTAATCAAATCTTTCGTTGAAATGGCTGTTGGGCAATAAATGAATTTCTCTTTTAGGATAATTCAATATCATATTGAACCGCCTTAGCAGGTCAATACCAATAAGGCCACCGGTAAACGGAAAGGAAGTAACATTATATTCATCATTATACAAATAGGTAGGCACCTGGTGAAATTTGTATGGCCCGATCTTAACCTCTTTAACCAGCGTAAGCCGCATTTGGAGCCTGCCACCCAATCCCTGTGCCTGTGTAATAACCGGCTTTCGGCGGCTGAGTAATACCGCACTGTCCTCTGCAAATTGTTCGCTCAGTAAAAAACACAATCCTGCACCGGAGTCAAAATAAAAATTGTACCCCATTTTTTTGCGCTCCTTAAAATTTATCCATTGTATTGGCAAGGCGGTAAAAACCGGGTGCAGTATAGTGCCCCCCGAGGGGTATTTTATTTTTCCGGGATTGTACACTTCAATATAGCCACTATCAAAGTTGATAGCAACTATATAACGGCTAAAAAAACTGTAGCCTATAATGCCATCTATCTTTTCGCCATAAACACTGGTGAGTACCTGGTAATCGTTCACGTGAAAATTAAGGTGCTTAACTTCTAAACCGGGCAGGTGCAGTGTTTCATCAAAAACAAAAGGTACTTTACGGATACCGCCAATGCCAGTGATGGTAGTATCGCTGGCTACTTTGGTGATATTGAATTCGGTGCAGGTGGCCGAATCCAGTGAAATGCCTCCGCTGCCGGTATCTAAAATAAAATTTAAGGTGTCTGGTACATTACCTATCCTTGCCTGTACCACCATTACACCTCCGCTATACTGTTTAAATGGAAAGCTGGTAATTAACCTGGCTTCGGGCTGCGATAATATTTCCTGGCACCGGCCTACGGCAGCTGAAAAGGTAAAAAACAATATGCAAAAAATGTTTTTCATTATAGCAGGTAGTTAAATATACAACCTAATGGATGTACTTTTGTTGTTTATTACACAAAAGGTTTTTTATGGAATTAAATAATTTATACCAAAGGGCACTGGCATTTGAATTTCTTTCGGCAGAAGAGGGTATGTACCTGTTTAATAATGCACCACTTACAGAATTGATGTATGTGGCCAATGAATTGCGCAAAAAGCAGGTACCGCATGGCAAAGTTACCTGGCAAATTGACCGCAATGTAAATACCACCAACGTATGTATTGCCAATTGTAAGTTCTGTAATTTTTACCGCATTCCCGGCCATGCCGATGCTTACATTACCGATATTGAAACTTATAAAAGAAAAATAGAAGAAACCATTAAGTTTGGCGGCGATCAATTATTATTGCAGGGCGGGCATCACCCCGAACTGGGCTTGAGCTTTTATGTAACTCTTTTTAAAGAACTGAAAAGCCTTTACCCTAACATTAAATTGCACACCCTGGGCCCGCCGGAAATTGCACACATTACCAAGTTGGAAAAAAGCACACACCGCGAAGTATTGATTGCTTTAAAGGAAGCGGGTATGGATAGTTTACCTGGTGCCGGTGCCGAAATTTTAACTGATAGGGTTAGACGATTGATCAGCAAAGGAAAATGTGGTGCACAGGAATGGCTGGATATTATGCATGAAGCCCACAAATTAAATATTACCACCTCTGCTACCATGATGTTTGGCCATGTGGAAACCCTTCAGGAACGTTTTGAACACCTGATAAAACTGCGGGAAGTGCAAAGCCGCAAACCCGAAAATGCAAAAGGGTTTTTAGCATTCATACCCTGGACCTTCCAGGATGTGGATACCTTGCTGGCAAAAATTCGTGGGGTACATAATTTAACTACCGCAGAAGAATACATTCGAATGATTGCCATGAGCCGCATTATGTTGCCCAATGTTAAAAACATACAGGCCAGCTGGTTAACTGTTGGTAAGCAAGTGGCACAAATTTGTTTAAATGCAGGTGCCAACGACTTTGGAAGTATCATGATTGAAGAAAATGTGGTAAGTGCTGCAGGTGCACCGCACCGCTTTACCAGCACCACCATTCAGCAATCCATAAAAGAGGCGGGCTTTGAACCACAATTACGCAATCAGCAATACGAGTGGAGAGAAATGCCTGAAGCAATTGTTGAACAGGTAATCAATTATTAAACTAACTTAACTACATAAAGCATTTTCATGAACAAAGAAGCGTTACTAAAATTACTGCACCGTTTCAGAATGGTTGCAATTGCAGAAGGTATTTCATTTTTAATACTGCTGCTTATTGCTATGCCATTAAAGTATGTGTTTGATATGCCGCAGGCGGTAAAGTTTTTTGGCTGGGTACACGGTGCATTATTTGTAACTTTTATCTATTGTGCATTTGCCGTATTTACTGCATTCAAAAAAGATTTTTCGTGGTTGGGCAAGGCTTTCCTGGCTTCCATCATTCCGTTTGGTACTTTTATTTTAGATAAAGAGCTGAAAATAGAAGAGCAAATTTTGATCCGCAGATAAATAATACCGTTTACAATAATGGCTGAAGACCTCAAAATAATTGAAGGCAGTAAAGCAGAAGTTTACCAATCTCTTATGCCTCAAATAAAAGGTTTGCTTGATGGCGAACCGGATTTAATTGCCAACCTGGCCAATGTTGCTGCCGCATTAAAAGAGCAATTCAAATGGTTGTGGGTGGGTTTTTATTTAGTTAAACCCTCTCCAGCACAGGGCGAGAATGAGTTGGTGCTTGGACCCTTCCAGGGACCGGTAGCTTGTACAAGAATAAAAAAAGGGAGAGGTGTTTGCGGAGCTTCGTGGCAAAATGCTGCCACACTAATTGTACCCGATGTAGAAAAATTTCCCGGCCATATAGCCTGCAGCAGTTTATCGAGTTCAGAAATTGTGGTGCCACTTTTTTATAACAATCAGGTGTTTGGCGTACTGGATGTGGATAGTGAATCATTAGATCATTTTGATGAAACGGATAAAAAATACCTTGAAGAGATAGTAGCGGCAATAACCCTTGTCCCCTAAAGTGTAACTAAGATTGTTGCATTATTTTTTGCAATACCAATCTTAAAATTTTTATAATTC
>Ga0302164_10000352_pt1 | contig 16232 bp, 12 predicted proteins | sample I_Fen_E3_1_FD_193500 | JGI IMG/M metagenome (GOLD analysis project Ga0302164, IMG submission 193500) | Peat permafrost microbial communities from Stordalen Mire near Abisko, Sweden - I_Fen_E3_1 | ecosystem: Environmental > Terrestrial > Soil > Wetlands > Permafrost | place: Sweden: Abisko...
GAGATAAATGCTTATCTGACTGCAGATATTGACCCTGGACTTATAATTGTGCAGGGTAAACTCATGAAGGGTGTAGATATTCAGCTCGCTGAGAAATCAGTAAATGAGGTAATTAATGGATTACTGAGCCGGAATGATATCAAAGATGAAATGGAAAAAGTTAAGAATAAATTTGAATCTTCGACGGTCTTTTCAAATACAAGTATTCTTAATAAGGCCGCTAATCTTTCATTTTTTGAACTTCTGGGAGACCCCGGATTAATAAATAATGAGGTTCATTCGTATAGAAACGTCAGTCACGAAAGTGTAATTGATGCAATTAAAAGATATTTTATTCCCTCTAATTGCTGTACCATTAAGTACATATCAACCCGAAAAGAGAAATGATGAATAATCTGCTAAGAGTACAACCACCGGTCTTCCCGGTCGAAAAGGTAGTTATTCCTGAAGCTAAGTCATTAAAACTGAATAACGGGGTGCCTGCTTATCTGATCGAAGCCGGCACGGAGGATATTATGCGTCTTGAATTTATTTTCAAAGCGGGCCAGGTTAAAGAGTATCTGCCACTTCTGTCTTCCACCTGTAACATGATGCTTTCCGAAGGATCGCAGAATTACAGTTCGGAAGAACTTAACAGGTTGCTCGATTATTACGGTATTTTCCTGAACCAGTCAGCTGAAAAGGATAGTGCAGGAATTGTTCTCTTTTTCCTGAACAAACATATTGAAAAGGTTCTGGAACTAAGCCGTGAGATATTGTTTCGTCCTGTTTTTCCTGAACCGGAACTCAATTCACTGATGAAAAAGCGGCTTCGCTGGTACCTCGTGAACAGAGAAAAGGTTCAGAACCTTGCTATGGATCAGTTTTTTGAATCTCTCTTTGGGAAGAATCATCCCTATGGTTATCAGATTACAGAGCAGGATTTTGAAAACATATCACCTTCCCGTCTGAAGGATTTCCATTCAAAATATTATAATCCGGAAAAGATGGCAGTTATTATTTCGGGTAAAATACACAGTAGAACGACCGAACTGCTTGATTTATACTTTGGGAATGCCGGTTCCGGAGAAATAAAGAAAGAAGATCCTGTTAATTTCCTTAGAGGTGGTAAATTAAAAAAAGTCCATATCAATAAATCCGGAACAGTTCAGAATGCAATCAGAATAGGCTCGGTAACCATAAATAAAAGACATACAGATTATCCGGGTCTGAAGGTTGTGGATACTATCCTTGGGGGATATTTTGGTTCCCGTTTAATGAAAAACATTCGTGAAGAGAAGGGATACACATATGGCGTAAGTTCATCACTGACTTCGCTTGATTTGTCTGGCTATAAAGTGATCTCAACAGAGGTAGGTCAGAAAAACAATCAAAAAGCGATTGAGGAAATTTATAAGGAGATAAGGCTCCTGCAAAACGTACCCGTTGAGAAAGAAGAGATGGCGGTTATACGAAATTATATGTCGGGTGAGATGGTTAGAATGTTCGATGGACCTTTTGCATTGGCCGAAAGTTTCAGATCAGCCTGGGAATTCGGCCTTGATAATGGTTATTATTACAGGCTTGCTGAAAAAATAAAAACAATTGAACCTGACGAAATAATTGAACTGGCCAGAACGTATTATGATGTTGATGATCTTTATGAAATAACAGTTGGTGCTGAATGAAAAACCAGCATTTTTATATTATCATAATTCTCTTAAGTTTCTGGTCGGGAAGCGCATTTTCCCAGACAGACTGCATTACAGATCCTCCGTTTTCTCCTGTATTAACTTCTGTTTCCGTAGAGCCGGAAACAGGTTATACAAAATTTGAATGGACTCCGGGTCCCTCAGCCAATATTGCAGCATACGTGCTGTATTCTTATAAAAACGGAGATGGAATGGCAATTGATACTATATGGGATCCTGCAGCAACAAGTTATACATTGTCGAGCACTGTAACAAAATACTTTAGTGTTTCTTATGTGATTTCAGCTATGAGGCTACCACGATGTACAAGTATTTTTTCAAATGTCCTTAATTCTATCTTTGAAAATGTTTCGATCGATACATGTTTGAAAAAGATTATTGTATCGTGGAATAGCTATCCATCTTTACCTGAAAAAGTAACAAGCTATTCTGTTTTAATTTCTGTGAACGGTGGTAACTATACCGAAACAGGAAATGTGAGCACCGCTGATACAAGCTTTACTATTAATGATTTTATAATCGATGCAGAGTACTGTTTTGTGGTTCGTGCTAATCTGGAAAACGGAAACAATTCCACCTCAAACAGAATGTGTCTTTCAACCAGGATGGAAAGACCTCCCCTTTGGGTTAACGCTGATCAGGCAACTATAAACTCTGATGGTAAAGTGGCCCTGTCCTTTTCAATTGATCCGTTATCGGAGATAAAACAATTCAGCCTCGAAAAGAAGATTGGTTCGACTGGTGTATTTCAGGAGATATCCCAACCTGTTTCAGCCAATGGAAAAGTCGTTTATATTGACAATCAGGCTAAGACCAACGTTATTAATTATTACAGGCTTTCAGCAGTTAACAGTTGCAATCTTCCTGTCACCATTTCAAATATCGCGTCTAACATGGTACTGTCTTCAGACAGAACGGGAGATAATATTGTTCTCTCATGGAATCCGTATAAAACCTGGTTGGGAACCGTTGCATCATACAAATTATTTATAAACACAGGAAAAGGATTTGAAGAAAAAGCTGAAATAGCGCCTTCGGATACCTTTTTCATAGCGGGATATCGACAAATAATGTACGAAATAACAGGATCTGAGGTTTGTTTCTATGTCACAGCATCTGAGATACTCAATCCTTATGGTATTTCCGGTGAAAGTATATCTTCTGAAACTTGCACCTCTCCTACAGAAATAATTACAGTTCCAAACGTTTTCACTCCAAATAATGATCTGAAGAATGATCTTTTCGGACCAGTTCTGTCATTTACGCCACTGGAATACCATCTAATCATCAGCGACAGAAAGGGAAATGTTTTATTTGATACCAGAGATTATCATGAAGAATGGGATGGTACACAAAATGGGAAGCAACAACCTCAGGGAGTGTGCTTATGGTTTCTAAAATTAACTACTCCTACGGGGAAGATTATTTCAAAGACCGGAACCATTACTATAATTACTGACAAGTAAAACGACCCATTTAAATGATTTATCATTCTCCCGGCCCCTTTCTCCTACTTCCTGATCAAATGAAGGCTCACGGCAGAGTTAAGTATTGCCTCAGGAGTAGTTAACTCACAGATGATTGAAATTTTGATCCGTAAACCTGGTTTTAAGCTAACAACTTTAAGCCAAATTCGCTATATTTGTAACTTAGATAACAACTTGCTGCGTAGTTATTTTATGGGGAACAAGGATATTTTTGATGAAGAAGACCGAAACCGTATTCAGGCAGAATATGATAGCCTAATTAACAATCTTCTAAGGTGTGGCAAACCGGGGGATAGGGAGCTTATTGACAAAGCATTCAAAATAGCAAATGATGCTCACTGGAATATGCGCCGTAAATCAGGTGAGCCTTATATCATTCATCCTATTTCCGTTGCAAAAATTGTAAACCGTGAGATAGGGCTGGGTGCCAAATCAATTGCGGTGGCTCTTCTGCATGATGTTGTTGAGGATACTGAATATTCACTCGAAGATGTTACCAGGGATTTCGATCCTAAAATAGCCTCTCTAATTGATGGACTGACAAAAATATCCGGTACTTATAATAAGGAAAACTCTTCTTCTCTGCAGGCTGAGAACTTCAGGAAAATGCTTCTTACTCTTTCCGACGATCTAAGGGTTATTCTTATAAAAATCGCTGACCGTCTGCATAATATGAGGACCCTCGACTCAATGCCTGAATATAAAAAGATGAAAGTGGCCGGTGAAACAATTTTTCTCTATGCTCCTCTCGCCCAAAGACTTGGATTATATGCTATTAAAAGTGAACTGGAAGATCTGAGCTTCAAATTCCGTCAACCCCATATCTATGAGGAAATTTCTTCGAAACTTAGACATAGTGAAAAAAAGAATCTCTCTCTGATAAATAAGTTCTCAATACCTATCATTCAAAAACTCACTGTATCGGGTTTGCAGTTTGATATAAGCGGCAGACCAAAATCTATCTTTTCTATATGGCAGAAGATGCAGGCAAAAAATGTTCCTTTTGAAGAAATCTATGATGTTCTTGCAATAAGGATAGTATTCGAACCGGCAGCCGGTATTCCTGAAAAAACGCAATGCTGGAATATCTATTCGATCATTACCGATTCTTATTTGCCTAAACCCGACAGGTTACGCGACTGGGTAAGCCGTCCAAAACCAAATGGGTATGAAGCATTACATGTTACAGTAATGGGTCCCGAAGGTCAATGGGTTGAAGTTCAGATAAGAAGCAAACGCATGGATGAGATAGCAGAACGAGGCTATGCCGCTCATTGGAAATATAAAGGAGATGATGCTCAGGAGAGTGAGCTCGATAAATGGATTAAAAAGATCCGTATAATGCTCGAGAATCCACATGAGGACCCTGTTGAGTTTCTTGACGAATTTAAAATGAACCTTTTCTCATCAGAAATAATGGTCTTCACACCAAAAGGTTTTCTTGTCAGCCTTCCCAAAGGAGCTTCTGCACTCGATTTTGCATATGAAATACACACTGAGATTGGGAATAAAGCAATCGGTGCAAAAATAAATTATAAGCTTAATCCTATAAGCTCTATCCTGATGAGTGGCGATCAGGTTGAAATAATTACATCCGATATTGCCAAACCTGACCTTGAATGGCTTTCTTTTGTCAGGACATCAAAAGCCAAAGAGGCTATTAAAAATGCACTCAGGATTGATTCGAAAGACAGTATCCAGAAAGGCATGGAAATTCTTGAGTCCCGACTTAAGGAAATCGGAATTACCTCTAGCAATGAAATCCTTAAATCGCTGGCTCTCTCATATGATGTCCCGAATAAAGAGGAATTATATTCGGGAGTCGGTCTCGGAAGTATCAACCTTGACAATATAAAGAAAGCAATTAAGAAGAACCCATCCAAAAACGTTATAAAGTACTGGGAATTAAAGTTGATCGGATCGAAAAAAGAGAAAAAAGATACAGAGGTATCACAGGGAAGTATGGATAAAAATGTCCCTTTCCTTCTCAGGGAAAATGTTGATAACGCAGAACAATCGTACGAAATTGCAAAATGCTGCAATCCTATTCCGGGCGACGAAGTTACAGGTTACCATTCGCCGGAAGGAACAATTATTATACATAAACCCAAATGTCCGGTCGCTATAAGGATAATGTCTAATGAAGGAAACAGGATAATTGCAGTCAAATGGGCTATTCATAAACTCGTTTCTTTCATTGCCAGAATAAGTATGACAGGTATCGACAGGATCGGCCTGGTAAATGATATCACGAATATTATTTCGGCAGAACTTAAGGTAAACATGACGAGAATTAATATTTCCGTTAATAACGGAATTTTTGAAGGAACAATTGACTTATATGTTCACCATATAAAAGATTTGAACAATCTGATACTCAAGATATCCAATATCAATGGTATTGAAAATGTGAAAAGAGTAGAAGATTTTACAAATTAAATTTTCAGCGAATTCAATCCCCGATATCCGGGAAATTTGCATACTTTTGCTATTATCTTAAATTAGACCAAATATGATTAGTGATGATACCAAGTTAACTGTAAAGAAGATCTTCACTGAATATCTCGAAAAGAAAGGGCATAGGAAAACACCTGAAAGATATGCTATTCTTGATGAGATCTATTCACGGTCAGGTCATTTCGATATTGAGTCGCTTTATATTTTTATGAAGAATAAAAACTACCGGGTGAGCAGAGCGACTTTATATAATACAATTGAGTTACTCCTGGATTGTAACCTGGTTATAAAACATCAGTTCGGAAAGAATATTGCCCAGTTTGAGAGGGCATACCAGTGCGGACAACACGATCATCTGATTGACATTGAAACAGGTAGAGTTATAGAGTTCTGCGACCCGAGGATTCATGAGATAATTAATACCGCAAGCGAATTACACAACTTCACTCCTCTTTATCATTCGCTTTACATATATGGTAATATTGAAAATAAATCCAAAGAATAATATATTTATCTCTACAATAAAAGAAGATCTCTCTAAAGGATAATATAAACTTTCAGTTGGTTAAATGTTACTCACAACTGATGTTGCAGTAACCTTGATTTTGCAGCTTGTTATCAGAATTTAAGGACAAAATCAAGAAAAACAGGGAGTCCAAGAGGAAATTCCTTTATTATATCCTTACTGTTAACAAGTCCCAAATCAATTGAAATTTTTTCACCCATAAAACGCAATCCATATGAAAAAATAGAATAGCCGGGAATGAGCCAGTTTTCAGTTATCAATCCGATTCTTCTCGATACTCTTGTCATACCGCTTAAAGCTAAAATAGGCTTTTTGGACCAGACTGTTCCAACAAATCCCCATCCGGCTCCAATTGATAAATTACTATTTTCATTACCAAATGTTACAGACCCATAACCTATTCCCAGACCTCTGAAATCAGCCAGTACCTCCGGCGCATTTAAATAAATAATTCCACCACCAACCCAGACAGATTTTCCGACTTTAAATCCTAGTTTTGGCATTAAAATAAAAATCGGATGTCCGCTTAAAGTGGAAAATAACTCAAGACCTCCTCCAATACTTAAAAAATTTGTTACACCATAACTTACCGTATTAATTGAAATGTCAATATTCTGATAATAACCATCCCCTTTTTTTAGTTGTATTCCAGGACTAATGAAATAACGGGAGTAATTTGGATTAGGGAACCAGTATTTCCCTTTTTTATAATTTAACGAATCCAGAGGAACCAAAGATTTTATCTGGTCTTTTTTTATAGTAATCGTTCCAATATTTTCTGTAGTCAGATTAATCTCCAAAGCATCTTCCGAAACAATTTTCCCTTTAACAGTAGAACCATCATAAAGTTTAAGAAGAAATATTCTGGATTGATAATCAGTTACATTAACCTGAGACAAAACATCCGATTGTCCTAATATCATGAATAGAATGATCATCAAAAAACAGAGTCTTTGATTTCCTATCATAAGTCAGGCTATTAAAAAGAATCATAAATTCTTATTCAAAATTAAAACTATTTTAACAATTAAAAAAATATAATACAGTCATTTTTAAATATTTACGTTAATTGAATTATTGAATTGTCATATATCGTTAAAAGAATTTATATCAAGCCTTTTATAAGTAAGATTTCAATAATTAATTAGTACCTTGTAAAGCATTTTTAAAAATTATCATATCTATCTAATATGAACATTGACATACTGTTAGGACTGCAGTGGGGGGATGAAGGAAAGGGTAAAATAGTTGATGCTTTAAGTCCGGTTTATGATGTTATTGCCCGTTTTCAGGGTGGTCCAAATGCGGGTCATTCCCTCGAGTTTAATAATGTAAAACATGTACTTCACCTCATACCTTCAGGTATTTTTCATCCTGATAAACTGAATATTATAGGAAATGGAGTGGTAATCGATCCTGCCGTTTTCAGAAAGGAGATCGAAGAATTGGGTCCTCCGGTCGTGGAACTTATAAAAAGACTTATAATCTCCAATAAGGCAAACCTTATTCTGCCCAGCCACAGAGTACTGGACGCCGCCTACGAATCGAGTAAAGGTAACTCCAAAATAGGTTCAACGCTAAAGGGAATTGGTCCTGCTTATACAGATAAAACAAGCCGTAACGGTCTCAGAGTGGGTGATATCCTTAAGGAAGATTTCAGACAGAAGTATGATGATCACCTGAACAGCCATATGAATATACTGAGAAGCTACGATTTCAAATTCGATCTGAAAGAGTATGAAAAAGGCTGGTTTGAAGGAATTGAAATGCTGAAAAAATTTCAAATATCAAACACCGAATACCTTGTCAATGAGCTTGCCGGAAAAGGGAAAAAAATTCTTGCAGAAGGTGCACAGGGAACTATGCTGGATGTGGATTTCGGTTCTTATCCTTTCGTTACTTCCTCAAATACAATAAGTGCCGGCGCGTGTACGGGTCTAGGTATTTCACCAAAACGCATCGGCGATATCTTCGGAATATTTAAAGCATATTGTACCCGGGTAGGATGCGGACCGTTCCCAACTGAACTATTTGACAATGTCGGAGCTAATTTAAGAAATATTGGCCATGAATTCGGTTCAACAACCGGAAGACCCCGACGTTGTGGATGGCTCGATCTGCCAGCGATGAAATATGCTATTATGATAAATGGAATAACTAAACTCTTCATGACCAAAGCAGATGTTTTGTCAGGGTTCAAAACCATTAAAATATGTACGTCATATAAAATTGATGGCCAAATCTGCGACGAGTTGCCCTTCAGTGACGATTCTATTATTGAACCGGTTTATACGGAACTTGAAGGATGGACAGATGATATAACTGGGTATAGCGAATTCAGTGAACTGCCTTCAGCCCTTAAAAAATATATAGAATTTATTGAGAAACAGACCGAAGTACCAATAACAATGGTATCTGTCGGAGCCGACAGAGAAGAGACTATTTTCAGATAATCGTAAAAACCTGACTGATGAAATCGTTAATACAATTTTTCGAAGAAAGTGTTGAGAAATACAGTAATAATGTTTATCTGTGGGAAAAGCCAAACGATAAATATGAAGGTACAACTTACGGTGAGACAAGAAAACAGGTTTACGAATTTGCTGCAGGACTCATAAAACTGGGAATAAAAAAGGGTGATAGAATAAGTCTGATCTCGGAAGGTCGCAACAGCTGGGTTATAGGTGAAATGGGAATTCTTTACGCTGGTGCGGTTAATGTTCCGCTGTCGGTCAAACTGAATCCTGATGAAATAAAATTCAGGATTAATCATTCAGGGTCAAGAATGATCCTGGTCTCTTCTATTCAGGCTCAGAAACTTGTAGGAATACTTGGAGAATGTACTGCAATAGAAAAAATAATACATTTCGATGCGCAGGAAGAATATGCAAATAATGAGATCCATTTTAATGAAGTAAGAAAGTTTGGAAGAGAATGGCTCGAAATATCTGAAAACTTAACAAAATTCGAGGAGCTCTATAAGAGTCTCACGCCTGACAGTTTTGCAAATATCTGCTATACCTCCGGCACAACAGCCGATCCAAAAGGTATTATTCTTACTCACGGGAATTATGTGACGAATGTTTACCAGGCTTATACCCTTATAGATATACCCTCTTTCTACAAGACATTACTTATTCTTCCATGGGACCATTCTTTCGGACATACCGGTGGAATATTCGCTTTTATGGGCAAGGGAGCAAGCATCGCTTCAGTAAAAACCGGAAAAACTCCAATGGAAACCCTAAGAAACCTTCCGGTCTGTCTCAAAGAGATTAAACCGAATCTGCTCATGAGCGTTCCGGCCATTGCTAAAAATTTCAGAAAAAATATTGAAAAGGGTATCAAGGAAAAGGGGAAATCAATTGAGATCCTTTTTAACCATGCACTTATGATCTCCTATGCATATAACAAGGAAGGCTGGAATAGAGGAAGAGGATTGCAAAGACTTAAAAGGCCGCTTCTCAGATTTTACGACAGACTTTTATTCAGCAAAATCCGTGAAGCTTATGGTGGAGAACTTGATTATTTTATAGGCGGAGGTGCACTTCTTGACATTGAACTTCAGAGATTCTTCTATGCTCTGGGAATACCAATGTACCAGGGTTACGGGTTAAGTGAAGCTTCTCCTGTTATCTCTTCAAATTCAACGAGCCGCCATAAATTAGGTTCATCGGGTGCACTCGTAAATAATATGGACCTTAAAATTTGTGACGACAATGGAAATGAACTTCCTTCAGGTCAAAAGGGAGAAATAGTTATCAGGGGTGGAAATGTGATGTATGGTTACTGGAAAAACGAGGCCGCAACTAAAGAGGCAATAAGAGACGGATGGTTATATACAGGTGACATGGGTTACATGTCGGAAGATGGTTTCCTCTATGTTATGGGACGATTTAAAAGCCTATTGATTGCTGATGATGGTGAGAAATTTAGTCCTGAAGGTATTGAGGAAGCGATTTCAGAACAATCAAAGTACATTGATCAATGTATGCTTTACAACAACCAGAAACCATATACTGTCGCTCTTATTGTACCGAATCAGCATGCCCTCAAACTTTATCTCGAAGAAAAGACCCTCACTGCCGACTCAGATGAAGGGATTCGTGCTGTTATTACTTTGATAGAAAGCGAAGTCAATGAGTACCGGACAAATGGGAAATTCGGGAGTATGTTTCCACAGCGATGGCTTCCGGTTGCAATAGGTATCCTGGAAGAGAGTTTTACGGACGATAATGGCCTTATGAATTCCACCATGAAAATAGTAAGAGGTAAAGTGATGGACAAGTACCAGGAACTAATTGATTATTTATATACTCCTGATGCAAAAGCAGTTACTAACGAAAGAAATATCGAAGAGGTTGAGAAAATGAAACTTGGGTAGCTTTTAATAAGATTTTTTAAACAATCAGTCTGCTTTTAAAGGGCAGGAACGTCATAAAATCCGCATGGTGTACAATATACGCTTCAGTGGTTCTTTTTACCAGGTCACCTTCATGTGCATGGGCTGCAATAATATGACAGACCTCAGGAGGTATTCCGCACTCTTCTGCCAGCGCGACTCCTGAAAAAGGGTGTCGCAGATACTGACCATATTTCCCCTGAACGGTCTTCCCTTCATTATCAAGCTCATATTCAAGCAATTTACCGACATCAGCAAGGATAGCTCCGGAAATCAGGACATCCATATTCACGGGGAGGTCAGTTCCGAAAAACTCATTCATCTTTTCACCACTTGCTCTGGCTACATGTACTACACATCTTTTATGAGCCATGAAACTTACTTTAAGGTCAGGGCCGCATAAAAGAGTGAAAGGGATTTTCTCCAGATCATCAGCTTTCAGAACACTTCTTTCCAGGGCTGTTTCCCATGTTTTAGCAGTTTTTTCCCTGAGTAATTGATCTTTTATCCAATCCAGTTCCGGCCACATTTTTCTAACTTGTTCAGTCATTTCAAATTGTATAAATTATTCTAATCTGGCTATGATTTCATCTGTCATCTGAGAAGTAGACGCGGCTCCATTCTTAACTACTTCTGGTTTGCCTGCCATCTTCATCATATCGTATGTTCTGACGTTACCTTCTTCTATAACATCTGCAATTGCTTTACGGATTTTAGCTGAGATACCCTTCTCGTCAAGATAATCAAGCATCATACATGCCGATTCAATCATTGCAATAGGATTTACTATAGATATTTCATAACCGGCATATTTTGGAGCTGATCCATGAGTCGGTTCAAATACTGCGATCCCGTCGGATGAGAACTGGGCGCTGCATGCAAATCCTAAACCGCCTATAAGACCGGCAAATGCATCGGAGGCTATATCACCGAACATATTCCCGGCAACTATAACACCATATTCCTCAGGATTTTTGGTAAGCCACATCATCTGTGCATCAATATTTGTATTCAGAAGTTTAATTTCGGGGAAAGAATTTTTCTGGATTTCTTTTGCCAGTTTCCACATCAATCCCGAAGTTTCTCTTATTACATTAGGTTTCTCACATACGGTAACTGACTTATATCCATATTTTTTTGCATGTTCGAAGGCAGCTATGAGTATTCTGAAAGTTGCTTTTCTGGTAAAAATCCTGGTGGAAATCGAAAGCTCTTCCACCGGTACTTTTCCAAAGTTCTCAACAAATTTCGGATGGGTCATCAAGGCCTGATGAACCTGAGCAGGAGGGTTTGTCCATTCTACACCCGAATATAAACATTCGGTATTCTGCCGGAATATTACAACATCAACCAGCGGCTCGTCAATTGTGTTCCCTTTCCCTCTCCTTACAAAGTTCAGAGGATTACCTTTATAAGATCTGCATGGCCTGACACATATATCGAGATTAAAAAGTTGTCTCAATCCCACAATAGGACTCGAGTAGGTATAGCCCTTATCCTTAAGCTCCGGAGAAAGCTCCGCTTTTGCTTCATCAATGGGTTTTGAGGTTATTGCTCCAAAAAGGGCAATTTTATATTTTTCAATGAGATCAATGGTTCTTTTTGGCAAAGGATTACCTTCTTTCTTCCAGAATTCCCAGCCAATATCCCCATGAATATAATTTGCTTTAAATCCTGCTGCATCCAACACTCTGAGAGCCTGCTCCAGAACGACTGTACCTATCCCATCTCCTGGAAGCACAACGATTGTAGGTTTCGACATACGATTTTAGTTTATTTAGTTAAAAACAGGTTGCTATTGGTAAAAATAGTCAATTTTTGTTATACTTAAAACCTGACTATAATTTTGTATAGATATCGGAAAGATGGAAAAAAATAGTATTTTTGCGCCAAATCAGCACTATTATACCAAGTATGAGCATTTTAGGTCAATTAAATCCAGCCTCAATATGGATCTGCTTTGAAGAGATTTGTCGTATTCCACGTCTGTCAAAGAATGAGGGGAAAATCAGAAAGTATCTTCTGGAGTTCGCAAAGAAAAATCATCTCGAATCGAAAGAGGATGAAGTTGGAAACATACTTATTACCAAACCGGCTACTAAAGGAATGGAGAACAGGAAAACAGTTGTTCTTCAGAGTCATATGGATATGGTTGGGGAAAAGAATTCAGACTATCCTCATAACTGGTCAACCGACCCCATTATCCCAGCGATTAAAGAAGGATGGGTTACTGCAACAGGTACTACTCTCGGGGCCGATGATGGCATCGGTATTGCATCACAATTGGCAATTCTTACAGATCCAAATCTGAAAGCTGGGAAAATAGAGTGTCTGTTCACTGTTGATGAAGAATCCGGTATGACAGGAGCTATCAATCTTAAAGCAGATTTTTTCACCGGAAGAACACTACTCAATCTTGATTCTGAGGATGAGGGAGTACTTTTCATAGGTTGCGCCGGAGGTATGGATACCGTCGGAACTATGAAATATCAATCTGTTCCCACAACAGGTGGTTCCTGCGCAGTTGACATATCAGTTACTGGTCTTCATGGCGGTCATTCAGGTGACGAAATTCACAAAGGATACGGCAACGCAGTTAAAATAATGAACAGGTTACTTTGGAATTTATCAAATCAATTTAAAATTTCAATAGCTGATTTCGATGGTGGAAATCTCAGGAATGCAATACCAAGAGAAGCTTTTTCAACTATTGTATTCGACAAAACAGAAATTATCCCTGTAAAAAAATGGATTGACAATTTCTATTCGACCCAGATCGATGAATTCGGAGATCTTGAGAAAGATATTAAAATTGCAGTAAAGGAAAACGAGGTTCCTGCCTTTGTGATGGATAATGAGAGTAAGGAAAAATTCCTTAATGCGTTAACCTGTTGTCCACACGGTGTAATTGCATGGTCAAAAGAGATGGAAGATCTGGTTGAAACATCTACTAATCTTGCCTCAGCTAAATTCAGTGAAAATAAAACAATCAGAATAATAACCACTCAGAGAAGCTCGGTAGAATCAGCTAAGAATGAGGCCGGTGCAATGGTTGAATCTTGCCTGAGACTTGCCGGAGCAGAAGTGGTTCATTCCGACGGATACCCCGGATGGAAACCCAATCTGACCTCGGAGATCCTTAAAATAACCCGTAAATCATATGTTGACTTATTCGGGAAAGAGCCTTCTGTCAGGGCGATACATGCCGGATTGGAATGTGGTCTTGTCTACGAAAAAGTAAAGGGCATTGATATGATATCATTTGGACCGACAATCAAAGGAGCTCACACTCCTGAAGAGATGATAGAAATTAAAACAGCTCAGATGTTCTGGGATCTCCTTATTGATGTTGTGCAAAATATGCCACAAATATAGTTGCAGAAATACTTTGTGCTACCGTTCTAAAAATTTTCAGGCTATTCATATAAAACAAATTCATCTTTCCCTGCTCCGCAGACAGGGCAGATATAATCTGCGGACAGGTCGTTGAAAGAAATGCCTGGCTCAATTCCTCCTGAAGGGTCACCTTCTTCAGGGTCGTAGATATAGCCACATACCACGCATTTATATTTTTCCATAGTATGAACTACATTGTCTTTATTTTTCTGACAACATCAATTACTGTTCCATCAACCCATTTAATAGCAGCGACAATATCCTCTTCAAATTGAGGTTTTTGTGGTATTCCGCAAATTTTTTCAGCTTCCTCTTTAAGCTCCATCAGAGTTCTCATGGGAAGTCCGGATCCTTTAACGCTATCTATAAGATCTTGTCGGAGAGGATTTATGGCAATCCCTCTTTCAGTTATGATTACATCAATTAACTCACCAGGGCCGCACAAAGTGGTGACTTCATCCACAATCACCGGAATACGGTCGCGAAATAATGGTATTGGAAGAATGACATTCCTTGCGTGAAGGCAGTTTTGCCAGCCTCCTATACCATGAAGGAGATAGCCATCCGAATGTGTTACCACGTTGCCATTGAAATTCAGGTCGACCTCAGTTGCCCCCAGAATCATAATATCCATCATACTGGTCAGGTTCCCTTTGGAATGATAGTTGTATGCATTGAATACTGAGTATGGGATATGATTTGGATTATTCTCAATCGACTTTACTGAATCCAGATCAAATACCTGGGCATCAAGGATAAATCCCATCTGACCTTCCTCAAGCATTTTTACCATATATTTAGTACTTCCGCCAAATCCAAATTTCGATTTCCACCCTTTGTTTTTCAGAAGCTGATGCACAAATACTGCGATAGCAAGGGATGTTCCGCCGGCGCCTGCCTGAATTGTTACTCCATCTTTTAAAATACCTGATTTTTCGAGAAATGAAGCAGTTAATTCAGCAATCAAAAGCCTGTCGGGGCTTTTGGTAATCTGCGTTGTGCCGGATACAATTTTTTCAGGTATTCCGATTTTGTCGACAACGACCACACAATCAACATAATTCCCTTCAATTTCCATTGGGAAACATGGAAGATCAACAAGATTATCCGTAACCACTATGACTTTACTTGCGTACATATAATCAGCCTTCGCATAACCCAGGACACCACACGCTGATGAACCACATGTACCTTTTGCATTGCCAAAAGAATCGGCTGTAGGTGCTGCAAGAACCGCAATGTCAATTTTTACCTCACCATCCTGAATGGCCTGAACCCTTCCTCCATGCGATCGCAGAACAGCAGTTCCCTTCATTCTGCCTTCGGAAACATATCGTCCCAACGGACCATTCATGCTACCCTCAATCCTGTTTATGGTGCCATTATCAAGATATTTTATTAAGGGATCATTGCATGGAAATGAGGCCGAAGGGAACCAGATTAAATCCTTTACTCCCATAGCGGAAGCAAGTTCAAATATCTTATTGCTTACCAGGTCGCCATCTCTCAAATGATGATGTGTCGAAATTGTCATTCCATCACTTAGGCCACACTTCCTGAGAGCTTCCTCAAGAGAACTCACGACTTTATTGCCATCATCGGGATAATCATAACATGTTGGAATTGGAGGGGAATACTTTCTTCCTTCAGGTTTATGTTTACCTACTCCCTTAAAAGGGATCGCAGACTGACCATTGATCTCCAACGGAACTGACCTGCCGGCAGCATTTATCACAGTTTTCATTGGCGTATTGTCTCTTTTTTTGCTTCTTTCTCTTCAGGTGAAGTTTCATCTATCCATTTAGCGGATAAAAGGCCAAGACGAACAGCAAGATCGATTGTTCTTTGGGCACGGGCAACAACCGGTGGATCAATCATTTTTGATCCCAGAGCAACAACACCGAGTCCATTTAGCTTTGCTGTTTCAAATGCCAGAACAATTTTTTTCGATTTTTCTATATCCGTTTCATCAGGAGCAAATCCCTGCCTTATTACTGAAATCTGCCGGGGATGAATACAACCCATACCCTCAAAACCCAACGATTTTGATATCATCACATTTTGTTTCAGAGCTTCCATATCTGCAACATCTGAAAAAACTGAATCTATAGGTTGAATACCTGCTGCTTTAGCAGCAACAATAAGCCGTGTTCTTGCATAAAATGACTCCTTGCCTTCGATTGTCCTTGAGACTCCCAGATCGGCAGTATAATCTTCGAGACCTATAGCGACAGCAACAACATTTTCAGACCCTTGTACGATTTTAAAAGAAT
>Ga0302164_10000354_pt1 | contig 16159 bp, 14 predicted proteins | sample I_Fen_E3_1_FD_193500 | JGI IMG/M metagenome (GOLD analysis project Ga0302164, IMG submission 193500) | Peat permafrost microbial communities from Stordalen Mire near Abisko, Sweden - I_Fen_E3_1 | ecosystem: Environmental > Terrestrial > Soil > Wetlands > Permafrost | place: Sweden: Abisko...
CTTTGGTATTGGAGATACAGTTAAAAATTGTTGTTTTGCCAACATTGGTTATCCCAATAATTCCACAATGAAGAGCCATCAGTTATCCGGATTAAATTGTCAGGGAGCAAATTTATCATAATTTGGGGGATATATCAAGAGAGGAGTGCCTAGAGTGACTAGAGTGACTAAAGTGCCTAGAGTGCCTGGAGTGTTTAAAGTAGGTGGAGTGTCTAGATGGTTAGTAATTATTATTACTAGATTATCTTTCATATTCTTAAACTTTAGGCACTTCAAACGTTAGCTCACTCCAAACTTTTCTTGCTATCTTTAAACCTTTACTGGTTTTTTCTATCAAAGAAGAAAACGCAAATTGAAATTGAGTAATAATAACTCTGACGATAATATATCTGATTTAATAAAGACAGATCTGAATAAGGGTTTCCGGCTGCTTGTTGAAAAATACAGCCAGAAACTCTACTGGCATATCCGCAGGTTGGTGATCCTTCACGAGGATGCTGATGATGCACTTCAGAACACTTTTATTAATGTATGGAAGAGCATAGGGAATTTCAGAAGTGAAAGCTCGTTATATACCTGGCTTTATACAATTGCCACAAATGAAGCATTGACACTGATAAATAAAAGAAAAAGAAACGCATCAGTATCTATTGACGAATTAGAAAGTTATTTTGCGAGTTCACGGGAAGGAAGTACATGGTTTGATGGCGACGAAGCGCTCTTTAAGCTCCATAATGCTATCCTGACGCTTCCGGAAAAACAACGCATTGTTTTTAACCTGAAGTATTTTGATGAGATGACCTATGATGAGATGAGCAAAATATTAAAGACTTCTGAAGGTGCATTGAAAGCATCTTACCATCATGCAGTAAAAAAAATTGAAAGAATACTTACGGACGATTAAACCTTTGATGGCAATATATATCTAAGTTAAAGATGAATAAGTTAAGTGAAATACCTGAAAAGATTCCATTTAAAGTACCTGATAACTACTTTGAAGAGGTAAATAGAAAAATAATTTCTGCTACCTCTGGTTTTGATGAGCAAGTCAGAAAGGTAAGCTTCTATAACAAATTCAGGACCAGCCTGCTTATTGCAGCCTCAGTTGCCGGAATTATTCTTATAAGCTATACTGCGATTAAACTATTAATTCCAGATAATAAAAAATCCCAGGTATCTGAGGTTCTGAGTGAAATAAATCCCGATTCATTTATTAATGATATAGATATATCTTCACTTGAAGAAGAGTCGTCGGCATTTATTCCTGCGGAGGCAGGACCAGATGTAAGCAAGAAAGATATAATTGACTATCTTTTGTTTGAAAATATAGAATTAAACGATATATATGAACAACTTTAAGTTCAAGGCTATGAAAAAAGTAGTATTTATTTTGTTGATAATGTTGACAATGCCGGTAATCAAGACTGCGGCCCAGAATACAAATCTGGAAAAACTGAATAATTATAAAATCGGATTTTTTACAAAAAAACTTAATCTGACCTCTCAGGAAGCAGAAAAATTCTGGCCTGTATATAATGATTATCAAACCCAGAGGAATCAGATACAAATAGAAAAACTGAAACTTAACAGGAACTTTAATCTGAATGAAAGCACTTTAAGCGATAAACAGCTTGAAGAAATGGGTGATAAATATGTTGATTGTCTGGTACAGGAATCAAACCTTGCAGTCGTGTTCCACAAAAAGCTCAAGGAAGTACTTCCTCCGGCAAAAGTTATCATGTATTATCAGGCTGAAAATCAATATAAGATACAACTTCTTAATGAGTTACAGACTGCGAAGCAACAGCAGAGGTTAAGACCGGGAAGAAATTTCTGAAATTACTCTATCATCCTTCGCCAGTTGTAGGTCTTCAGGAAGTCAACAGATTTCTCTATTTCAGAATACATAACTTTATCATTATTAATAAAGGGCACAGATTCCCTGAATGATTTTACCAGATCTTCAAGCAGTTCCGATGACCTTAGCGGTCTTCTGAATTCAAGGGCCTGAACTGCTGTAAAGAGTTCAATCGCCAATATTTTTTCAAGATTTTCAGCTACACGCAGTAATTTTGTTGCTCCGTTTGCACCCATACTCACATGATCTTCCTGTTCGTTCGAGGAAGGTATTGAATCTACTGAAGAGGGAGTACATAACTGCTTGTTCTGGCTGACAATTGATGCTGCAGTATATTGAGGAATCATAAAGCCACTGTTTAATCCCGGATTTGCAACCAAAAATTCAGGAAGTTCTCTCTGACCCGCTATCAATCTATAGACACGTCTTTCTGAAATGCTACCCAGCTCAGCAAGGGCAATGGCAAGGTAATCGAAAATAAGAGCAAGAGGCTGGCCATGAAAATTTCCTCCCGATACAATCAGGTCTTCATCAGGGAATATTGTTGGGTTGTCTGTCACTGAATTGATCTCAGTTAGAATTACCGATTTCGCATAGGATATCGCATCTTTGCTTGCCCCATGCACCTGCGGTATGCAACGGAAAGAATATGGATCCTGAACATGTGCCTTTTTATGTGAGATCAACTGGCTGCCATCCAGCATCTCACGGAATATCCTGGCAGTTTCCACCTGTCCTTTATGTGGTCTGATCTGATGGATGCACTCGAAAAATGGATCCAGGCGCCCATCATAAGCTTCCAGTGAGATCGCTGATGCTATATCTGCAAAGGCAGATAATCTTTCGGCCATTGTTATAATATATACTCCATAAGAGCTCATGAATTGTGTTCCATTGAGAAGTGCAAGGCCTTCCTTTGATTTCAATTCCACCGGAGACCAGTTAAATTTACTTAGAATAGCTTCTGAGTCAATTATCTTCCCTTTATAAGACACCTGACCCATTCCAAGTAGAGGCAGAACGAGATGAGCCAGGGGCGCAAGATCACCCGATGCTCCCAATGAACCCTGCTCATACACTACCGGATATATACCCTCATTATAAAAATCTATAAGCCTTTGAATTGTTTCAACCTGAACGCCTGATTTTCCAAGACTCAGAGCATGGATTTTTAAAAGTAGCATAAGTCTTACAATAGCCTCTCTTACTGCGGGACCTGTACCACAGGCATGAGACATAACAAGGTTTTCCTGAAGCTTATTGAGCTGATCTTTATTAATAGTCTTTTTATGAAGTGATCCGAATCCTGTTGTGATCCCATAGATCGGGGATGTAGTATTTTCAAGCTTACGATCGAGGTATTCTCTGCAAACCGTTATGAGTTTAACGGATTCCTCAGAAAGAGATAATTTGATATTCTTATCGAAAATATTCCAGATCGTTTCAAGTTTCAGCTCTTCGGGTGATATTTTAAAAATCATTGTTCGATATATTTTAAGATAAAAGACAAAAGTCACAAGATAAAAGTAATCCCACAGAGAAAATCCATTCTGTTTTATGGATAGACCATTTGTCTTTTTACTTTTGTCTTTTGTCTTGATTATGTTTTTACTTTTGTCTTTTTACTTTTGTCTTTTGTCTTGATTATGTTTTTACTTTTGTCTTTTTACTTTTGTCTTTTGTCTTGTATTCACTATTAATACTTAAGCTTTTCATTAACAAATGAACTGAGGTCAGCTAAAGGAATGGTTTTTTGTTCCCCTGAAGACATAAATTTTATGGTTATACTGTTCTCTTTAATTTCATCTTCTCCGGCCATAATTATATATGGTATTTTCTTTGAATCGGCGTATGAGAATTGCTTTTTAAGCTTTTGTGCATCGGGGTATAATTCACTCCGAATGTTAAGGCCGTGAAGTGAGTCAAGAATTTTACATGCATATACTGATTCTTTTTCTCCGAAGTTAACTATCAGTACTTCAGTTGAAGAACCTGTTATCTCATCAAAAAGATTCAGCTGATTCATAACATCGTATATCCTGTCGGCACCGAATGAAATACCAACACCTGATACTCCGGCCATCCCGAATACTCCGGTAAGATTATCATAACGCCCGCCACCACATATACTTCCTATTCCAACATCCTTTGATTTCACTTCGATAATGGCGCCTGTATAATAGTTCAGACCGCGGGCAAGCGTAAGATCAAGCTCAATATCGCATGTTACAGAAGCGTTGGCTATATATTCAAACAGAGTCTGTAATTCAGATATTCCCTTCATCCCTGTTTCGGAATGTATTAATAGGTTACCTAGGCTGGAAACTTTTTCAGAGTTAGCACCCTTAAGCTGTAAAAATGGCTGAAGTGTTGAAATAGCCTCCCCAGACAAACCTTTACTGACCAGTTCAGAATTAACATTCTCAATACCTATTTTATCGAGCTTATCTATTGCTACAGTGATATCAATTATCCTGTCCGATTCACCAATATAAGTTGCAATTCCTGCAAGAACTTTCCGGTTATTGATTTTAATGACTGTTGAGATTCTGAGTTTCTTAAAGATATCGTCAATAATTCTGATCAGTTCATATTCATTTAATAACGAGTCGCTGCCTATAACATCCACATCGCATTGGAAAAACTCACGGTACCTGCCTTTCTGAGGCCTGTCGGCTCTCCACACAGGCTGTATCTGATATCTCTTGAACGGAAAGACAATTTCATCACGATGTTGTACCACATAACGTGCGAATGGCACTGTAAGATCATACCTGAGACCCTTTTCGCTTATTTTGGAAGATATCCGGTGGACTTCTCTCTTTAGTAATTCTTCTTCACTGACCTCAGATAAAAAATCGCCGGAATTAAGGATCCTGAAGAGAAGTTTATCCCCCTCCTCTCCATACTTTCCAAGAAGAGTTGTGAGATTTTCCATGGCGGGTGTTTCTATGGGTTGATATCCATAAAGCCTGAAAACCTGCTTAATGGTCCCGAATATATATTCACGTTTCAGCATCTCTTCTGTTGAGAAATCCCTTGTTCCTTTTGGTATTGATGGTTTGGAAGACATAGTATCAAGATAAAAGACAAAAGTATAAAGACAAAAGTATAAAAGATACTGAGAATCTGAAATGATGAAATCCATAAACCTCAAAGGCTGCGAAGGAAGAAACGCAATCCGCGCCTTCATAACATCCTTGTGTGGTTATTTTTGTGTTTGCCACCCTATATAGTGGCCCTAGATTATCAATGTTGGAATATGTGAGGTTATGCCCTTACAAATCGTCTAACCTGTTGATCAATGGCACGGATAGCAAATCCGCGCCAGCTACTATCGGGTTAATATTTCTCAGGAACAAAAGTCTGTTCCGTAACCGGTGGTCTGACGTAAGCCACATCATGTTTCAAAGGAGGCAGCTTAAGTGGCTTTGGTGTAAGATCTTCATATGGTATCAGAGAAAGCAGATGACTTATACAATTGAGTCTTGCGCGTTTCTTATCATCAGCACGGACAACATACCAGGGAGATTGTTTTGTATCGGTATAAGAGAACATCTTATCTTTCGCCATCGAATATTCAACCCACTTATCTCGTGAATCTATATCCATGGGACTGATCTTCCATCGTTTTGTGGGGTCTTTAATTCTATCCTGAAATCTTTTCTCCTGCTCATGATCACTTACAGAGAACCAGTATTTTATAAGAAGGGTACCAGATCTGATCAACATCCTCTCAAATTCGGGACACGATCTGAGAAACTCTTCGTATTCATCACTTGAACAATAGCCCATAACCTGTTCCACTCCTGCCCTGTTATACCAGCTTCTGTCAAAAAGGACAATCTCTCCGCCTGCCGGCAACTCTGAAACATATCTTTGAAAATACCACTGGGATTTCTCTTTTTCAGTCGGTATGCCGAGTGCCACGATTCTGCAGATCCTGGGATTCAGACAGCCTGCAATGGTTTTAATAACCCCGCCTTTCCCTGCTGCATCACGGCCTTCAAATACAACAACCACTTTCAGCTTTCTGGCTTTTACCCATTCCTGAAGCTTTACCAGTTCAATTTCAAGATTCATGAGCAGCTTTTCATATTCCCCATCTTCAAGCTTCTTCTTTTTTTCCTGTGTTACATCATGATATAGATCGTCTTTGTGGTTAAGCTTTGCTTTCCCTGATTTATCTTCATTATTACCCGCCATGGTATTACGTTATTGATGAAACTGAAATTTATCAAAATTTAATTGAAAAGAGAAATTTTATTTCAGCGAGATCTTTGCCACCTTTGCAGCTCTCTACTTCGAACTGGAACGATATTACCAGCATAGCTTCAACCCCATAAATCCTCCAAATGGGGGCCTTACCGAAATCAGAACATTGAACATTCGAAGTTAGAATTCAGAAATAGAATTCACTTCTTAATTCACTGTTCGTCTGTTCGTTATTCTTAATTCTTGGATTTCAAAGCCCCCAATTGGGGGGTTGGGGGGTCTATTGTATAAACGGTATTACCAGAGGATATCTGAAGAGTTCTCCTTTTGGTGCTTTAACACTTGCTATAATTATACAGATGACTTTAAGAACTCCGAGGAAAATTATTAAAGGAATACCAATCAGAATAAAGCACAAAGGAATAACAAGAATCATGTAAAGCAGCATAGATAACTGGAAATTAAGAGAGGCCTTACCGTTTTCGTTTATCCACGAGGATTCATCTCTTTTAGTTAACCAGCAAATAAGTGGGCCAATAACTCCGCCAAACGGGAAAAAGAAACCTGCGAAAGCTGAAAGGTGGCACAGCATCGACCAATTTCTTTCTGTTTCTGATAATACTCTGTTCTCTTCCATGATAATATTCTATTTATTTAAAGACGGCTCTGGTTTACTAATGCTGCATACTATTTATCAAGACGTTTGAGGTCCTCAGGCAGTAAACCATTCGGATTTGCCCTGTCAACCATATGCAGATTATAGTAGTACATTTCTGAGTCATCAATACCTAAAAGCATTACAAAGCAATAACCTGACCATCTGTCTCCTTTTGGCCCAACTTTATGAACGATAACAGCATTGGGAGTTTTATCTGCTATTGCTTTTATAATATCTTCATTCTTAACTATCTCAATTTTACCTTTGTATATCTTTCTGATTCTGTCAATTGTGGATATTTCAGGAGAGAGATCTTCCTGTTCTACAAGGATTGTCTTATCCTTAATGGCAGGTATATTTTTATTATAATATTTAAGGAATTTTCTCAAAGTAAGAGAAGGATCAGCGGAAATCATTTGCGCATGTTTCTGCATAAACAAGAGAATCGGACTCAGCTTGTAACTGTATTCAAAATCATCCACTCCTGCAAAGGAAAGCGGAATTGCACAAATTTCCGGCATTTCCGCAAGCTTATTGACATCCTTACCCTGAAGGAGATTTATGAAATTATAAAGCCCGTGTGATTTATCCTTATCAAAGTTAGTCTGGGTTAGCACAATGAATGAGTAAGCCGGATTTAATCTCCTCACATTAAATTCTTTTACTGTAATAAATTCATATGGGGTTATTTTCCAGTATGCTTCAACTGCCTCCTTAATAAAATCATTATATGCCGAAAATGGAATATCTTCGAATACAACACATGTCTTGGATGCATTAAATTGCTTTATTTCTTCATTGCTGGGGAATGGTGCCTGTCCTGTAAGCAAAAGAGAGAAAAACATTAAAGAAATGGAAAGGAGTAATGTCTTCATGTTATTCCTTTTGTTCTACTGGTATGTATAAAGGATTCTTTTCATTGAATTTCCTTACATACAGAAACATAAGATCCTTCTTCTTTTTTCTTGAAAGTTTAACGTACTCCTCGTATAATTGATTATCCTTCATGATCAGAAGTTCAGTATTGTCAATGTCAAATTCAAGTACTTTTCCACTCTCAAAATCAATAAGATATTGTTTTAATTCACTTCGGGACATGTTAGGTTGCCTGTAGGGTGAATAGTAAGATCCATATGGATTATAATAATTACTGTACCCATATGGAGAATAATATGGATCATAATAACCGTATGGATTATATGACCTTGAATCATAGGTGGTTATATCAGCAACAAAATGACATATATTTCCGACGAAAGTAATCCTGTTAAAGTTATCCTGAATCTGAATATACAACACTCCATTTCGGGAGTATCCCCAAATAGTGTTTTTGGCAACCTCCTGCCTTATGCCCATATTGTCGTAGAAATAAATTTTTTCGCCTTCAAATACCTTCTTAAAAAATTCTCTGTCGTTATAATCAATGGAAGTCAGAAGCTTGGCTTTGGGTATCGGACTATTTGCCTTAACCTCATCAAAGTTTAGATAAATACCATCCTTAAACTTGAAATCGGGAGTGTATTTAACCATTCCCTCCTTCTCTTGTCCATATAACCCGGGATGGTTTATCCCCCCGGTAATTAACCCAAACAAAAAAAATAACCTTAATATTTTTAACATAGTATTTGAAGTTATTTCTTTCCGGTTCAAATATCATACCGGAATCACAAATTTAACCTTTTCCTTCAAAGGTTGTTAATTTCAGGTAATGTATATTTATTACTTATTTTGTGTAAATTTACATAACCTCAAAAATCCGTTTTATGGTCAGTGAAACTGAAAACAATGTCAGGAATAATGGTTTTAGTAAGTCCAGTGAGGAGATCTTTGAAAAAAAGAAGAAGACCATCGAAACCTATTCAATTGTAATTCTTTTCATTCTTATTGCGGCTGTACTTTTAATTTCTTTTAATCTTAAACTTCCTGCAGGATGCCTTATTATCGCCGGGGCTGCTATGGGCGTAATTATTATCAGAAAGTCTTCTGAACTCAATAGAAATTTTAAAGAATCTATAAAAGAGTTTTCTTCTTTGAATGAAAGAAAAGATGATGTAATTATTGATTTCTCGCATAGAATCAGGGAACCATTGAATAACCTGGTTATTATTTCTGATATGTTGATGGAATCGGGCCTTCAGAAAAAACAAAAGGAATTGCTCGAGACTTTCATCGCTTCAACGAATAACATGGTTACTACTGTAAATGAGCTGACTATGCAGTCGGCAGGCAACCTGAGTTACGAACATAGAAAAGCTATCAGATTTAACCTGCTGTCCACAATTCAGAATACAATAGAGCTTTATAGTCTTAAAGATAGGGCCAACATCGATTTTATTCTGAACAAAAAGGAATTTAACGATTTTGAATGCTTCGGAGACCCTATAGTGCTTAAACAGATATTCCTTGACCTTTTCAATACTATCGAAATTCAATCACTGGAAAGAGTCACAAAGGTTACAATAACTCTTAAAAAAACGAGGGAAACAGGAACCGAAAGTATTATCGCACTCAGAATACAAACTGATAATCCAATAGTTCTGATCAATGATATAGGAGTTGAGAAAAGTCTTACCGCCAGATTCATCTCGTCCGGAAATGGCACTTTCAGTCAGGAAATAGGTACAAATTCGACTGTGTTGAACATGTTTCTCCCGTATACCAATCCAGTTACTGATGTAAAGCCAAGCATTGCTTCTCAAAAAATTGAAGAGTTAATTCAGAAAGACAAGATTCATAAAGAGCTCAAAGACCTTAAAATACTGCTGGTTGAGGATAATCTGATTAATCAGAAAATCACATTACTGACACTTAAACCTCTTGTCCATAGCATTGATACCGCATCCAACGGGAAAGAGGCCCTCGACAGGTTCGGAACCACTAACTTTGATCTGATTCTTATGGATATCCAAATGCCTGTAATGAGCGGATTAGTCGCAGCGGAAAAGATAAGAGGGCTAGAAGCAACAACTAACTCCCATGTTCCTATTATTGCAATTACTGCTAACGCCATGATTGGTGACAAAGAGAAATGTCTTTCTGCAGGTATTGATGATTATATAAGTAAGCCTTTCCAGCCAGCTGCACTTATTGAGAAAATAAAAAAAATCATATAGTTTTTCCTATAAAGGGTCTGAATCCTATTACCATCATATCATCTACCTGTTCGTTTGTTCCCATCCACGTTTTGATATTCTCCTCGAGAATAGCTTTCTGGTCACTGATAGGGAAATTATGTATAGTTAATAACAGGTATCTGAAACGCCTGTACATGAATTTTTTGTTCTCCGATCCTCCAAACTGATCTACATAGCCATCAGAAAAAATATAGAAAATATCATTGTCCAAGAGGTCTATTTCATGATCGATATAAGGCTGACTGTCATGGTTCATACCAATAATAATCTTATCAGACATTATCTCAGTCAGGCTTCCGTCACGAATCAGGTAAAGCGGCATAAAAGCTCCTGCATATACAAGATTTTTTCTCTGTCTGTCAATGACACACAATCCGATATCCATACCATCTCTGATGATAGTTCCAATGTTCTTTTCACGGCTGAAAGTCTTCTCCAATTCTTTATTCAGAACAGCCAGAATCTGGGATGGAACCTCTATATTATCTTCATTTATAGTCTTTTCGATAAGTTTCAGCCCTATCATTGACATAAGGGCTCCGGGTACACCATGACCGGTACAATCGGCTGCAACGACAAAAAGCTTTTCCCCTTTTTCACCTATCCAGTAAAAATCCCCGCTGACAATATTTTTTGGTTTGAATAGAATAAAAGAGTCAGTAAAGTGTTTTCTGAAATAGATCTCAGAAGGAAGTAGTGCTTCCTGGATTCGCTGAGCGTAGATGAGACTATCAGTTATGTTTTTATCTCTTAATTCTAATTCGCCCTTCTGCATTTCTATGAACTCCAAAGCATGTTCCTTATCTTTTAACAGTCTCCTGGTTCTTAACAGAGTCCTTGTCTGGATAAGTACAAGAATTAATACAAATGAAATGATCAGCAGTCCAAAGAGAAGTATATGGAAAGGAGAAGCCTGTTTTTCCGTACTGCTGTCAGATAAGATATCAAAGACAGCCTTCAAGCCATTATTAATATCTTCAAAAAGAAATATAGAAAGAATGAGTCCCATCAGATAATACAAAAATAGGTTAATTATCCGAATGTTACCGTTTGCAATTCAAAATTCATTCCGAACCAGCCATCAGGATTTCATCTGTCCCAGGCCGGCATAGTCTAAAGTATTTTGCTGAAGGAGAGCTGATAGCCTCGCCTATTCCAAGAGAATTCCACTTTTGATCTACTGATTCAATGGTTTTGAGATCTGAACATACTACGTTTGGCCATTTTCTTGGAAATCCTTCCTTTCTGTAGGCTTTTATGGTTCCATCAAGTAATAATGACCGGGAGGAAATATATTCATGATCTCGTTGAGGATCTGAATTTCCAAGGAGTTGCCAAACCACCATATATAAATTATTTACATCCACTGTATGATCAACAACTACAATCAATCTGAAGAAACTTTCTTTATCATTGGTTCTGAACATACTGCTTACCTTATCAATGACTCCTTCATCATCTGACCGGTTCACGGATAAAATGATTAAAGGAGCACCTTCATTGAAAAGGCTGAGGTTAAAATTCTTAACAATTTTCCGGTCAATAAACCCGATGCTATTACTACTGTTGTCAAATTTATCTGATATTGCTATTTTATCCTTTACAGGTATTTCTTCAATTAGTTTTATTGTTGCATCGATACCAAGCTTTCCGCCGAATGAAAAACTATCAGAGGAGTGATCCAGAACGTCAAGCGGTCCATGGCTGAATATCAGATCACGACTAAGATCAGTATTAGAGAAGATATGTGTCAGCAACTTATTATAATTTCTTATATTGACATCTCCGCTTACGACAACCATGTACTTTGTAAACATCATCTGGCCTGCTCCGGACAATGAACTTAATACTTTCATACCCTGACCAGGATAGCTCTTCTTAATTTTCACAATCACAAGGTTATGAGCAATGCCTGCATCAGGCATATGGAAATCTTCAATTTCAGGCTGCAGGGTCATTCTTACCGGCAAGAGGAATAATCTTTCAGTAGCTTTAGCTATCCAGGCATCTTCCTGTGGTGGTACTCCAACTATTGTAGCAGGATAAATGGCATTATTTGCATGTGTTATACAGGTGACATGAAATTTCGGGTACCAGTCAGCCAGTGAATAGAATCCGGTATGGTCTCCAAACGGGCCTTCCCAAACAAGATCTTCAGCCGGATCGACATAACCTTCGAGCACTATATCGGCATCTTCCGGCACAAAAAGATCATTGGTGATACACTTTACCATATTAACCTTTTTTTTCCTGAGGAATCCTGCCAGGATATATTCATTTATATTTTCGGGAAGAGGAGCGGTTGCTGCGTAGGTGTATACAGGATCACCACCAAGAGCAACAGAAACAGGCATTCTTTCCCCTGCCGTTTTCCATGCTTCAAAATGGCTTGCACCGGTTTTATGTCTTTGCCAGTGCATGGCAGTAGTGTTTTTATCTAGGACTTGCATCCTGTACATTCCGACATTGGTATTGCCGGTGCCAGGATGCCTGGTATGTACTAAAGGAAGGGTAAAAAACCGGCCTCCATCGTGAGGCCAGCATTTCAGTACAGGAAGCATACCCAGGTCAGGATTCCTGTGAATTTGCTCCTGACATCTGCCCTTTCTTCTGGTCCTTGCTGGAAGAAGGCCTGCCAGTCTTAAAAGAGCAGGCATTGCAGAAATCTTCTGAAAAAATGTCTCCTTATTGTATGAAAGGTTTTCAAATAAACTCTGAATTTCTGTTCCGGCTTCATCAAGGCTATTTCTTCCTATTGCCATTGACATCCTCAGATCAGATCCGAAGGCATTAATAAGTACCGGGAAGCGTGTTCCTGTATTTTCAAACAAGAGAGCTTTTCCTCCTGATTTTGTTACTCTGTCAGTTATCTCAGTGATTTCCAGAACCGGATCAACGAACTGTTTGATACGGATCAGTTCATTTCTCTTCTCCAGTTCGTTTACAAATTCAGTTAATCCTGAATAGCTCATTGGCGGATTGATTTGAAATTCAAAGATATTCAATAACCTCCGTAATACCATGAAGGAAATCCATTAACCACAAAGGAACACAAAGGAAATATCCGAATCTATCTTAGTGATCTATATAACCAACCCCCTTCCCAACCTTCCCCCAGGGGGGAAGGAGCTGGCTAATAATTGGCCGAGGGTTAAGTTGTAATCTTAGGCATCCTTTCCCCCTTGGGGGAAATAAGAAAGGGGGTTATAAATTAAAGAAAGAGACGCGATCTGGGTATAATGGTAGTATTATAAAAACAATAATGGGAACTCATCGTTTGACAAGTTCCCATTCATCGTTTGCAACCGAGGCTGTTCACGATGTCAGATTACTGTTATTCTGACCGGCTGCTTCATAAAGTACGAGACTCTTTTCTGCAACCCCTGGCTTTCGGGTCTTGCCTGTTACAGCAGGACCTTCGGGCTTTCCTTTCCCACGCCGAGACGCGGTTCCTGGAAGAAGTGTCATTCAGGCGCTGGTACTTTTTTCCCGAAGGATAGTATCAGTTTCAGATAACCTGTGACCGAAGTCACTCATTTTCTGTACCCTGTGACTCAATCGCTGAAAGAACGTTTCCGGTTTCCATCGACTTACTGAACATTTTGAACGCGAAGTTCATCCAGTTCAGGCTTCGGCTCTCCTGGTGCGCAGACCCGAGGGTCTGACTGAAGCGAATAGTGTCTCAATTAAGTAACCTTTTCCGTTTCCACATCTTTCGAGCAGTCTTTTATCGCTCACCTGATAAAATCAAATTTATACTATTCGTCCGATATATCAATCTTAGTATTCTTCTATCTTATCCACCCAATATAAACATCAGAGTTCATAAATTGTTCATAACGGCTGGAAATGGCAATAGATCTCATTCTTCTCCTGTTTATTTGCCCCCCTTCCCACCTAAAGGTGGGTACGTCCTCGAACATGCATAAACTTCATTAAAAACGAGAACGAGCCCCCCTTTAGGTGGGAAGGGGGGCCAAAATAACGAAAAACGAAGGGATTGGGGGGGGGCCAAACCCGGGAGAGGTGGAATGAGGTACTATAATAAAAAAAAGCCATCTTTTCAGACAGCCTTTATATAATGTGTAATCTTTACTTATTACGAGAGTTACCCCCTTTAGGGGAGCAGGGGGGTCATTTTTTATATCCGTATACAGCCAGATTCCCGAGAGTCTCTTCAATCCTCAGCAGCTGATTGTATTTGGCAATCCTGTCGGTTCTGCTGGCGGATCCTGTTTTGATCTGACCTGAATTTGTAGCAACAGCTATATCAGCTATTGTAGTATCTTCGGTTTCGCCTGAACGGTGTGAAGTCACGGTTGTATAACCGGCTCTGTGGGCCATCTCAATAGCATTGAGAGTTTCGGTCAGTGTGCCGATCTGGTTGACTTTGATAAGAATTGAGTTTGCGCAACCCATATCGATACCTTTTTTCAGATAGTCGACATTTGTTACAAAAACATCGTCACCAACAATCTGGATTTTCTTTCCGAGCCTGTCTGTGAGCATTTTCCATCCATCCCAGTCACCTTCAGCCATTCCGTCTTCAACTGAATCGATAGGATATTTAGAAACTAGCTGTTCAATGAAATCAACTTGTTCCTTTGATGTTTTCCTTGCGCCTTTCGGTCCTTCAAATTTTGAGTAGTTGTACAAACCGTCAACATAAAACTCAGAAGCTGCACAATCGAGACCAATTGTAACATCGCTACCCGGTTTGTAACCAGCTGCGCTGATTGCTTTGATGATTGTTTCAAGAGCATCTTCCGTACCCTCAAGTTTTGGAGCAAAACCACCCTCATCTCCTACAGCGGTACTTAATCCGCGCTCTTTAAGGACTTTCTTTAATGAATGGAATACTTCGGTTCCCCAACGCAGTCCTTCACTGAAGGATGGAGCTCCGATTGGTCTGATCATAAATTCCTGGAAAGCGATAGGAGCATCTGAATGAGATCCTCCATTGATGATATTCATCATTGGAATCGGCAAAGTAACGGCGTTGGTACCTCCTATGTAACGAAATAACGGAAGTCCATGATAAGCAGCAGCAGCCTTGGCTACCGCCAGGGATACTCCAAGTATTGCATTTGCACCCAGGTTGCTTTTAGTTTTTGTGCCATCGAGATCGATCATTTTTTTATCAATGCCTGACTGGTCTGTAACATCCATTCCGATTATTTCTTCCGCTATAACATTATTTACATTATGGACAGCTTTGAGAACGCCTTTACCCAAATATCGTGTCTTATCGCCATCTCTCAGCTCTAAAGCTTCATTTTCTCCGGTTGATGCTCCAGACGGAACTGCTGCTCTTCCAAAATAGCCACTTTGCGTCATTACATCTACTTCAATTGTTGGATTGCCGCGGGAATCAAGAATCTCACGTGCATGAATACTAACTATCTGACCCATTGATTTTTAATTTTATATTAAACAATTATGCAATATACAAAAAAAGGGATTAAGTCATTAAGTACCTATCCCTTTTCGATTTAATATTTTTTTGACATCTTATTTTTCTTCCGGAACTGATTCACCAGCTGATTTCTCAGCTTTAGCAACCGGTTTTTCGGTTTTTTCTGTCTTTGGTTTAGCAGACTTAGGAGCTTTTGTTTCAGCAACAGCTTCGTCTTTTTTCTTTGTTGATCTTCTTCTTCTTGTTGTTTTTGTTTTTGCTGCTTCTCCACCGAGCATCGCTTCATTATAATCAACAAGTTCCATGATACACATATCAGCATTGTCGCCAATCCGGTTACCGATTTTGAGTATTCGGGTGTAGCCTCCCGGACGTTCAGCAATTTTTGGTGATACTTCTCTGAACAACTCGGCAACTGCTGTCTTATCTTTCAGATAGCTGAACACCACTCTCCTTGAGTGTGTTGAGTCTTCTTTGGATTTTGTAATAAGCGGTTCAACAAAAGTACGAAGTGCTTTAGCCTTGGCTGTTGTTGTCGTAATCCTTTTATGAAGGATAAGCGATGTTGCCATATTCGAAAGCATTGCCTTTCTGTGTGAACTTGTTCTTCCTAAATGGTTAATAACTCTATTATGTCGCATTTCTCTATTTCCTTAACCAGTTTATATTAATCTTTATCTAATTTATATTTGCTTACATCCATACCAAAAGAGAGGCTCATGGATTCGAGCAATTCATCAAGCTCGGTAAGTGATTTCTTGCCAAAGTTTCTGAATTTAAGAAGGTCGTTCTTATTAAACTTCACAAGGTCACCAAGCGTCTCAACTTCTGCAGCTTTCAGGCAATTAAGTGCTCTGACTGAAAGATCGAGATCGACC
>Ga0302164_10000359_pt1 | contig 16074 bp, 10 predicted proteins | sample I_Fen_E3_1_FD_193500 | JGI IMG/M metagenome (GOLD analysis project Ga0302164, IMG submission 193500) | Peat permafrost microbial communities from Stordalen Mire near Abisko, Sweden - I_Fen_E3_1 | ecosystem: Environmental > Terrestrial > Soil > Wetlands > Permafrost | place: Sweden: Abisko...
TTTTATACGCTCCGCTACTGCACCCACCACCAAGCCCGGGGTGATGATAGCAAACATCAACTGAAACATTGCAAAAAGTAAAAGAGGAATAGTTAAAGCAGTACCACCCTGCAAAATCGGTGCTCCTGAGGCAACGCCCTTAAAGAAAAGATGTGTCATCGGGTTTCCGATAAAACCGCCAATATCTTCGCCAAAACAAAGGCTGTAACCAACGGTTATCCAAAGTACACCCACCACTCCAGCAGCAACTACACTTTTGATCATTGTACTGATCACATTTTTGCGGTGCACCATACCTCCGTAAAAAAACGCTAATCCGGGAGTCATTAAAAAAACCAGGGCAGTGGCTACTAATATCCAGGCAACATCAGCGCCATTAAATTTTCCATCATCAAAGTTGGGTAAAGAAGGAATAAATATAGCAGCTATTGCAACAACTGCTAAAATGAAGAAAGGCGCTAATTTTGCAAGACTCAAATTTTTCATGCTCGATTTCTCTTTTTATATTATATTTTAAATTATATGTTTGTCTTTAAACAAATATATAGATAATTGCTACAAAAATCATAATTCGCCAGCCTTTTTTTTAAAGAAATAGAAAAAATCTAATTACAAACGTTATCAATGCCCATATTTTGACAGATTTTATCAAAAAAGTATCACATATAATTATTTATAATATTAAATTTACCTGCAAAAAAAACCTTTGCCCTAAAAGGCAAAGGAAATATTGCTTAGTTAATATAAAATTAGTTTTATTTCAAAAAGCTGTCTTTGGTTTCCAGTAATGAAGCTCCCATTAAAAACTCATCTACTTTTCTTGCACATTCACGTCCTTCGCTGATTGCCCAAACTACTAATGATTGCCCACGCCGCATATCGCCGGCAACAAATATTTTGGAGATATTAGTTTGATAGGCTGCTTCGGTTGCTTTTACATTTCCTCTTTCATCCAGCTCAATTTCCAATTGCTGCACCAGGCCTTCGTGCTGCGGGTGCACAAAACCCATTGCCAGCAACGCCAGCTCGCAGGGTATTTCCCTTTCACTATCTGCTCTTTCTACAAACTTTGCCGGCCTACCTTCTTCGGTTATCTGCCATTCCAGGTCAACTATTTTCAGCGCCTTTAAATTACCGTTGCCATCGCCAACAAATTCTTTTGTAGCAACAGCCCATTTCCTGTTTGCTCCTTCTTCATGCGAAGATGATGTTTTTAAAGTCATGGGATAAGTAGGCCATGGCATAAATGGTGTTCTGCTTTCCGGCGGTTTAGGCAGTAACTCAAATTGTGTTACTGAGTTTGCCTTTTGACGGTTGGAAGTTCCCACACAATCGCTGCCTGTATCACCGCCACCGATTACCACCACATTTTTATTTCCAGCTAAAATATCTTCCACACCTACTGCTGTATTGGAAACCCTTTTATTCTGTTGTTTTAAAAAGTCCATCGCATAGTGAACACCTTTCAAAACCCTGCCCGGTACCGGCAAATCCCTGGGAATGGTGGAACCACCGGCCAGTACAATTACATTAAACTCTCTCAGCAGCTCATTAATGCTTACATCAATACCTACGTTGGCATTGCACCTGAATACCACCCCTTCTTCTTCCATTAATTTTATCCTGCGGTCAATCACCCACTTTTCCAGCTTAAAATCGGGTATTCCATAACGCAATAAGCCCCCGGGCGCATCATCTCTTTCAAACACCATTACATAATGCCCTGCATAGTTTAGCTGTGCGGCTGCGGCTAAGCCAGAAGGCCCGCTACCAACAACTGCTACTTTTTTGCCTGTGCGTACGATTGGTTTTTTAGGTTGCACAAAACCTTTATCAAAAGCAATTTCAATAATATGCTTTTCAATTTCTTCTATAGTAATTGCCGGTTGGTTAATACCTAATACACATGCAGATTCGCATGGTGCCGGACAAATCCTGCCGGTGAATTCCGGAAAATTATTGGTGGAAGCTAAAATATCATACGCTTCCTTCCATTCCTGGCGGTACACCGCATCATTAAACTCCGGAATGATATTGCCCAGCGGGCATCCATTGTGGCAAAACGGAACGCCGCAATTCATACAACGCCCGGATTGTTCGTTCAGTTTTTCATCTGAATACCGCAGCACAAATTCGCTATAGTCTTTCAGCCTTTCTTCCACTTTACGTTTTGCCGGAAGCTCTCTTGTAAATTCTAAAAAACCAGTTGGTTTTCCCATTGTTTTTTGTTTTCAGTTTACTGTTTTGTGTTTACTGTCTCCGCCCTGCACTTTATTTACATTGTACTTTACTTGCTCGCCTGTACTTTTTCCTTTTTGCCTGCCAATGCTTTTTTATAATCCTTTGGAAATACTTTTATAAAATTTTTCAACTGGTTCTCCAAATCATTCAGTACAAATCTTGCTACGGTGCTTTGTGTATAGTCAATATGCTTTTGTATCATCTGCTGCAGGAATGCCACATCTTCCGCTGCTACGGTGTCAATATCTACCATTTCTTTATTGCACAAATTTTCAAACTCATGCTGCACGTCATATACATATGCAATGCCCCCGCTCATGCCTGCGGCAAAATTTCTTCCGGTTGCACCAAGTATAATAACATTCCCCCCCGTCATGTATTCGCAACCATGGTCGCCCACACCTTCCACTACCACATTAGCACCACTATTACGTACACCAAAACGTTCCCCGGCTTTACCTCTTATAAATGCTTCACCATCGGTTGCACCGTAGAAAGCCACGTTACCAATAATGCTGTTCTCTTCGGGAACAAAGCCGGCATTTTTTGAAGGATAAACAATCAGCTTTGCGCCACTTAAACCTTTACCAAAATAATCATTAGCATCACCTTCCAGTTCCAGCGTTACACCTTTGGTATTGAATGCGCCAAAACTTTGCCCTGCTGTTCCGGTGAATTTAAAGTGAATCGTATCCTCCGGTAAACCGGCTGCCTTATAAATTTTGGTGATCTCATTAGATAAAATGGTGCCGGCAGTTCTGTCGGTATTTTTTATATCAAATGCTGCAGTAATTTTTTCTTGCTTTTCCAATGCAGGTTTTGCTGCTTGCAGCAATTTCCAATCTAATACTTCTGCCAATCCATGATCCTGCTCTTCCATATTATACAAACCGGTATATGCAGAGGCTGGCTCTTTATACAATATTGCAGAAAGATCAAGATTATTGTATTTCCAATGTTGTATATTCTCCTTTTGTTCCAAACATTCAGCCTGCCCCACCATTTCATTAATGGTTCTGAAACCGAGGTCGGCCATAATTTCTCTTAACTCTTGTGTTAAGAATTTAAAGAAATTAACCACATGGTCAGCGTTGCCGGTAAAGCGCTTTCTTAGTTCAGGGTCTTGAGTGGCAACGCCCACAGGGCAGGTATTTAAATGACATTTGCGCATCATGATACAACCTTCCACCACTAATGCCGCAGTTGCAACTCCCCACTCTTCTGCACCTAACAAAGTTGCTATCGCAATATCCCTTGCGGTTTTCATTTGCCCATCTGCCTGTAAAACAATACGGCTGCGCAATTTATTTTTTACCAGGGTTTGATGCGCTTCTGCCAAACCTAACTCCCACGGTAACCCTGCATGTTTAATAGAGCTTATGGGTGAGGCACCTGTACCACCATCAAAACCAGAGATCAATATGACATCTGCTTTTGCTTTGGCAACACCTGCGGCGATAGTACCCACGCCTGCTTTACTTACCAGTTTTACATTTATCCTTGCAGCACGGTTGGCATTTTTCAAATCAAAAATCAATTGTGCAAGGTCTTCAATAGAATAAATATCATGATGCGGTGGAGGCGAAATTAATCCCACACCCGGCGTTGCGTGGCGCACTTTACCAATCCATTCATCTACTTTATGGCCAGGTAATTGTCCGCCTTCACCTGGTTTAGCTCCCTGCGCCATTTTGATTTGCAATTCATCTGCTTCTGTGAGATACAAACTGGTAACACCAAATCTTGCCGATGCTACTTGCTTGATTGATGAACGCATAGAATCACCATTAGGCAATTTATCATAACGCCTGTCATCTTCTCCACCTTCGCCGGTATTGCTTTTACCACCCAGACGGTTCATGGCAATTGCTAAAGTAGTGTGCGCTTCCCAGCTGATAGAACCAAAACTCATGGCACCCGTTGCAAAACGTTTGTAAATACTTTCTGCCGGTTCTACTTCATCAATTGAAATTGAAGGACGGTTCTTTTTAAAATCAAATAAGCTTCTTAAGGTTGCTGCTTTTTCGCTTTGATCATTCACATGCTTCGTATATTTTTTAAACGTAGCATAGTCATTCATTTTGGTGGAATATTGCAACAGGTGAATGGTGGTTGGATTAAACAAATGAAATTCGCCTTTGCGCTTCCATTGATAAATTCCTCCAACAGGCAACCTGTCTACAGGGATATTTTTTTTGCTGAAGGCCACATAATGTTTTGCCAGTGCTTCAGTTGCAATACCATCCAGCGTAACACCATCAATTCGGCTTACCGCACCGGTAAAATATTTATCCACTACATCTTTGTGTAATCCCAATATTTCAAAAATTTGCGCACCCTGGTAAGACTGTAAAGTAGAGATGCCCATCTTAGAAAACACTTTCAGTAAACCATCACAAACGGCCTTAATATAGTTTTTACGCAGGTCTCTCCATTCCAGATCTGTCTTGAGCGTTCCATTTACTTTCATATTTCTGATAGCCGCCATAGCGAGGTATGGGTTAATTGCGGTAGCGCCGAAGCCTAATAAACATGCAAAATGATGCACTTCCCAAACATCACCTGCTTCTACCACAATACCTACCTGGCCACGTAATCCTTTGCGGATTAGATGGTGGTGAACTGCGGCTGTGGCTAACAGTGATGGTATGGCAACGTGGTCACTGTCTACAGCACGATCACATAATATCAGAACCTCAAAACCATCATGCACAGCATCTTCTGCATACCGGCATAATCTATCTAAACCTTTTTGTAAAGAACCAGGCTTCCCATCTGCCCTGAAATAGGTTTGCAATGTTTTTGCCTGGAAAATTCCGGTATCAATACTTCTTAATTTTTCTAACTCGGTACTGGTTAGTATCGGTTGTTTTAATGCTACCGTATGGCAATGCTCAGGGCTCTCATCTAATAGATTACCATTATTACCAACGAAGGTAGCCAAACTCATTACCAATTTTTCTCTTATCGGATCGATTGGTGGATTGGTAACCTGGGCAAATAATTGCTTGAAATAAGAAGTGAGGTGTTGCGGTACGTCGCTCAAAACTGCTAACGGAACATCTGTACCCATTGAACCGATGGGTTCTTTGGCTTCCAGCGCCATTGGCTTTAAAATGGTATCAATATCTTCGGTAGAATACCCAAATGCCTTCTGGTATTTTAAAATAGAGGCGTCAGATAAATGAGTGAAAGAAACTCTTGGTTCTTCTATTTCTTCCAAACGGATCTTATATTGATTTAAATAATCACCGTAAGGTTTTTGACCGCATATCTTTTGTTTTAATTCTTCATCACTGATAATTCTTCCCTGTTCCAGATCAACCACAAACATTTTGCCCGGCTGCAACCTTCCTTTTTCTTTGATGAGTTTCTGATCAACGGGCAATGCGCCGGTTTCACTGGCCATAATAACCCTGTCATCAGTAGTAACACAATACCTGGAAGGGCGTAGTCCGTTCCTGTCTAACGTAGCGCCAATTATTTTTCCATCGGTAAATGAAATGGAGGCCGGTCCATCCCACGGTTCCATAATGGAAGCATAGAATTCATAAAATGCTTTTTTAACCGGGTCCATATCTTCGTTACCATCCCATGCTTCGGGTATCAGCATCATCATTACATGCGGTAAACTTCTGCCACACAATAATAATAGCTCGATCATATTGTCCAAACATGCGGAGTCTGATTGCTGGCTGGTAACCACTGGTAACAACATTTCCATTTCTTCTTTGCTGAAAAAAGTAGATGTGAATTCATGCTCACCAGCTTTAAGCCAGTTGATATTACCCTGCAATGTATTGATCTCGCCATTATGTGCAATGTAGCGGAATGGTTGTGCCAACTTCCACGAAGGGAAAGTATTGGTAGCAAAACGCGAGTGCACTAAACCGAAAGCACTCACTACTCTTTTGTTATTCAGATCGATGAAGTAATTACGTACCTGCGTACTAGTTAGTTGCCCCTTGTAAACAATGGTTTTGTAAGAAAGCGATGCAATATAAAAACCTATAGCATCTTTTCTTACCGTGCTATTGATGGTATGGGTTGCATAATTACGCAACACAAAAAGTTTACGTTCAAATTCGTCGGCATTCTTCACATTATCCGGACAGGCAATAAATACATGCTCCATTTCCGGCTCCACGCTTAAGGCTGTGGCGCCAATATTTTCAGTATTCACGGGCACTTTTCTGTATGCCAGAATCTCCATGCCTAATTTTTCTGCTGCCCTGTTAAATACGGCACGGCACTCCTCACGCAATCTTATTTCCCTGGGAAAAAACATTACGCCCACACCATATTTTCCAAACGGTGGCAAATGCACACCTAATTTTATACACTCATCAAAAAAGAATTCGTGTGGCATTTGAATCATAATACCGGCACCATCGCCGGAATTATTTTCGCAACCACATGCCCCACGGTGTTCCATGTTTTCCAGCACGGTTAATGCATCGGCAATATGCTGGTGCGATTTGTTGCCTTTAATATTGGCCACAAAACCAATACCGCATGAATCATGTTCATAACGGGAATCGTATAAACCTTTGGCTGGTGCTGCCAGTGTGGAGTTGTTCAACATGTCTACTTTTTTTTGTTCACTCATTTTTGTTAAGCAGTTTTTTTAGTTAACCAAACTTCTATAGCAAGCAATCGGTAGTTTTTTTCGGGTGGCTCACCCTAGAGCTATACCAAATATCCAAATGCATTATCATCGTTCTTCAACTCTGTGTAATTAATATGAAACTGATTTAGTTTATTCAGTAACACATCATAGTCTTCTCTTGTTTTTAATTCTATTCCCACCAATGCAGGCCCCGTTTCTTTGTTATGTTTTTGCATGTATTCAAAACGGGTAATATCATCATTCTCTCCCAGTACATGGTTTACAAATTCTTTCAATGCTCCGGGGCGTTGTGCAAAGCGGATGAGGAAATAATGTTTCAACCCTTCGTATTGCAAACTGCGTTCTTTAATTTCCTGCATGCGGTCTATATCGTTATTGCTGCCGCTCACTACGCAAACCACATTCTTTCCTTTTATTTCTGTGGCATAATCATCCAGTGCAGCAATGCTTAATGCTCCGGCAGGTTCTGCAACTATTGCATCTTCATTGTATAATTTTAAAATAGTAGTACACACTTTTCCTTCTGGTACTAAATGCATATCATCCAGCACATCTTTACAAATGGAAAAAGTAATTTCACCTACGCGTTTTACAGCAGCTCCATCCACAAAACGTTCAATATTATCCAATGTAACAGGATGCCCGGCCTTTAATGCTTCAAACATACTTGGTGCGCCTTCGGGCTCCACACCAATGATCTTTGTTTTGGGTGAAAAGGTTTTAAAATAAGATCCCACACCCGCGCTTAAGCCACCTCCGCCAACGGGCATAAATAAGAAATCGGCCCCACCTGTTCTCCCTGAAGAGGAGGGAAATGGAGAAGATAGCAGCGAAGTTTGATGAAAACTATTTTCTTCCTCATTCAATTGTTCTAAAATTTCCACACCAACAGTGCCCTGGCCTTCAATAATTTTATAATCATCAAATGGAGGAATAAAGGTCATACCATTTTCTTCGGTATATTTTTTTGCAGCTATGGCACAATCGTCAAAAGTATCGCCCACTAATTTTACCGTAAGCTTATCTTCTCCAAACATTTTTGTTTGGGTAATTTTTTGATTGGGTGTTATTACCGGCATAAACACAACGCCGTTGGTATTTAGTTTTTTACAACTGAATGCAAAGCCCTGCGCATGATTGCCTGCGCTTGCGCAAACTACGCCACGTTGTAATTGTTCTGCTGATAAACTGCTCATCATATTGTAAGCGCCACGCAGTTTGTAAGATCGTACCACCTGCAGATCTTCTCTCTTTAAAAAAATATTACATTGGTATTTTTTTGAAAGATTCAGATTAAAGGTCAAGGGCGTTCTGTTCACCACGGTTTTTAAGCGCTGTGCTGCGCCTGCAAAATCCAATATCGTGTTCACTGTTGTATCCATATTATTAAGCATTAGTGCTTATCGATTTCATAGCGGTCATGGCTTCTCTTAATTGAGTGCCTATTTTTTCTACAGGGTGAGAACGTAAAACTTTGTTTACTGCAATTAAAGTTTTATTGTCTACCCCACCATCCTTGCCTGTATTGTAATTGGTACCAATCACATCAGAATCTATCCTGCTCATAAAATCAGCTAACAATGGTTTGCAGGCATGATCAAATAAATAACAACCATATTCAGCAGTATCAGAGATTACCCTGTTCATTTCAAATAATTTTTTACGGGCAATGGTATTGGCGATCAATGGCGTTTCGTGCAGTGATTCATAGTAGGCAGACTCTTCTTTGATACCTGCTTCCACCATGGTTTCAAATGCCAGTTCCACACCGGCACGTATCATGGCTACAAATAATAAACAGTTGTCAAAATATTCCTGCTCTGCAATTTTCATATCGCCTGCCGGTGTTTTTTCAAAAGCAGTTTCGCCGGTTTCGGCTCTCCATGCCAGTAAGTTTTTATCTCCTGCAGCCCAATCTTCCATCATTGTCTTGCTAAACTCCCCACTCATGATATCATCCTGGTGTTTTTGAAACAACGGGCGCATGATGGTCTTCAATTCTTCGGACAATTCGAAAGCTTTTATTTTTGCAGGGTTAGACAACCTGTCCATCATTGCAGTAATGCCTCCTTGCTTTAAGGCTTCGGTAATTACTTCCACGCCATATTGCACCAGTTTGGACGCATAACCTTTCTCAATTCCTTCCTCTGCCATTTTATTAAAACAAAGTATAGAACCGGTCTGTAACAAACCGCATAAAATAGTTTGTTCACCCATCAGGTCAGATTTTACTTCCGCCACAAATGAAGAGCGCAATACACCCGCTTTATGCCCACCGGTTCCTGCTGCATAAGCTTTGGCTTGCTCCAGTCCTTTTCCTTCCGGATCATTTTCTGGATGCACCGCAATCAATGTAGGCACACCAAAACCTCTTACATATTCCGCACGAACTTCGGAGCCCGGACATTTTGGTGCTACCATAATAACGGTGAGGTCTTTACGTATTTGTGTGCCTTCTTCCACAATATTAAAACCATGAGAGTAAGACAACGTAGCGCCTTTCTTCATCAATGGCATTACCGCAGCAACAACAGCAGTGTGCTGCTTATCCGGTGTAAGATTCAATACGAGATCTGCTGTTGGAATCAATTCTTCATAAGTGCCTACTTTAAAATTATTTTCTGTTGCACTTTTCCAGGATTGCCTTTTAGCATCAATCGCCTCCTGGCGTAATGCATATGATACGTCCAGTCCAGAATCCCTTAAATTCAATCCCTGGTTTAAACCCTGTGCACCGCAACCAATAATTACTAATTTCTTTCCTTTCAATGCATTTACGCCATTTGAAAATTCACTAATGTTCATAAACTCACATACACCCAATTGATTTAATTGTTCTCTCAGCGGTAATGTGTTGAAATAATTTCCCATCGTTGTCTTTGTTGTTTTAATTTTTATTTTATGGATAGATTTTTTCTGATTGCCATCGAATAGCCGAGATGCAATGCATCATGTACTGCTACAAACCTGATAGCATCTTCGATATCATTTAGCGTATTGCCGAATGAAGTAGTGTACACCTGGAATTTAGTATATGCATTTTCTTTCAGGCCCTTTTCAACCACACTGATATTAGACACTATATATGTTTTACACTGATCAATTATTTCCCGGGTAATCAACCCTTCCGGCTTTGTACCCTTTTTAAAATTGGCAATATATTCCGGTTCAACGTCAAATGGCAGGCCCGAAAGACTGTTACACAGCGATTGCTGGGCTGCTACGATATGACCGAAATTCCAGGCTATATTATTACTCATGCCCGCAGGGATCTCATTTAATTGTTCAAGGGATAAACCATCCACCAGTTGTATAAAACGGCCCCTTGTTATTTTTATAAGTTCTATCTGTTTCTGCATAAACCAATTTTTACATCGAAAACACTTCTTCGTTCTGATTCAAAAATTCATTTTCTATTGCTTCTTCACCAGGTTCTTTATACTCAAACTCACTTAATTTTTTATGGAATCCTTCACTGTTTTTAATAATCGCAATTCTTGCACTGCGTACAAATTCAATTAACCCATACGGCTCCAATACTTTAATAAAATTATCAGTCTCTTCTCTTTGTCCTGCTACTTCAAACACGGTATAATCTTTCCGTATCACAACAGCTTTTGCACCGTGCTGGCTTAATAACCGTTCTACTTTAACTTCGGTAGCAATGATATCTGTTGGCACTTTATACAAAGCCAATTCCTGCCAGATGATCTCATCGTTGGTATTGTAATACACTTTCAATACTTCCACTTGTTTCTCTATCTGGCGACAAACTTTGCGTACCACTTCTTCTGATTCGTTGATGACAATTGTAAAGCGATGTACACTGTCTATTTCACTAGGTGAAGTATTTAAGCTTTCAATATTAATTTTTCTGCGGGAAAAAATAATAGCGATACGGTTTAATAAACCGATCTGGTTCTCTGTATAAACTGTTATTGTATATTCTTGCTTTTGCATAATTTTTTATTTTTATTCCCTGGGCTGAAGCCCAGGGCAAGTCATCAGAGTTCTTCCTTTGAAAGAATAATTTCCGACACGCCTCTTCCCTGCGGCACCATGGGGAATACGTTATTCTCTTTGCCCACCATCACTTCTAACAAATAACTTCCTTTATGATCCAGCATTGTTTTTAAGGCCTCTTTTAATCTTGCTCTTTCACTTACTTTTTGGCCGTCGATATAATACCCTTTTGCCACCTGCACAAAATCAGGACTGGTAATATTTACAAAAGAATATCTTTTTTCATGAAACAATTGCTGCCACTGGCGTACCATTCCTAAAAACTGGTTATTCAGGATCAATATTTTTATGTCTGTTTTAAACTGCATCACAGTACCCAGTTCCTGTATCGTCATTTGAATACCACCATCTCCTGCAATGGCCACCACAGTTCTTTCAGGTGCCCCATATTTTGCGCCAATTGCGGTAGGTAATGCAAAACCCATAGTGCCTAACCCCCCACTGGTGATATTGCTTTTTGATTGATTGTATTTTGCATAACGGCAAGCTACCATCTGGTGCTGGCCCACATCTGTTACTATTACTGCATCGCCATTGGTCAATTCATTCAACAGGTTGATTACTTCACCCATTGTCAGATCATCAGTAACCGGATTCAATTCGGGATTGATGCATTTCTCGTCTTCTTTCTTTTGATATTCTTTGAATTTATTCAACCATCCCGTATGCGTTTTTTGTTGCACCAATTCTGTGAGCATGGGTAAGGTTTCTTTACAATCGCCCCAAACCGGCACTGTTGTTTTTACATTCTTATCAATCTCAGAAGGATCAATATCTAAATGGATCACTTTTGCCTGTTTAGCGTATTTATCTAAACGGCCTGTTACACGATCATCAAAACGCATACCTACCGCAATCAATACATCACATTCATTGGTGAGCACATTGGGCCCGTAGTTGCCATGCATACCCAGCATACCCACGGCAAGCGGATGATACGTTGGTATCGCACTCATACCCATTATCGTCCATGCGCTGGGGATACCTGCTTTTTCAATAAACGCAGCAAATTCTTTTTCGGCTTTACCTAATATTACTCCCTGGCCAAAAATCACAAATGGCCTTTCTGCATTATTGATTAATTCTGCAGCCTGCTCCACATATTCTCTACGTATAATAGGTTTAGGACGATAGCTGCGGATATGGTCACATTTTTTATACCCTTCGTAATTGAATAACTGCAACTGTGCATTTTTTGTAATGTCAATCAACACCGGCCCAGGCCTTCCGCTACCAGCAATGTAAAAAGCTTTTGCTAATACCGCAGGAATTTCCGTAGCATCAGTTACCTGGTAATTCCATTTGGTAACCGGTGTGGTGATATTGATCACATCTGTTTCCTGGAAGGCATCAGTACCTAACAAATGTGCAAACACCTGCCCGGTGATACATACCACAGGGGTTGAATCGATCATAGCATCAGCTAAACCAGTCACTAAATTGGTTGCCCCTGGCCCGCTGGTGGCAAATACCACACCTGTTCGTCCACTTACCCTTGCATAGCCCTGTGCTGCGTGTATGGCTCCCTGTTCGTGACGCACCAGTATATGGGTCAGCTTATCATTATAATCATACAATGCATCATAAATAGGCATGATGGCTCCGCCGGGATAACCAAAAATGGTATCCACACCTTCGTACAAAAATGCTTCCAGCACCGCCTGTCCGCCAGAGATAGTGGTATTTTTTCTAGTTTCTATTTTTTCTGCTGCTAATTCTAATGTTTCCATAACAATATATTTTATGCTTCGTCAGTTACACAACCCTGGCTTGCATCCTTTACGCATTGTGCGTATTTATACAAAACCCCTTTTGTAACTTTTAAAGCTGGTTGTTGCCATTTTTTTCTGCGTTCTGCAATAACTGCTTCGCTTACTTTAAGGTTGATCATATTTTTAGTAGCGTCCAGTTCAATGATATCGTTATCTTCTACCAATCCTATCAATCCCCCTTCGTAAGCTTCGGGTGTTATGTGTCCGACGACAAAACCATGAGAACCGCCACTAAATCTGCCGTCAGTAATTAATGCCACATCTTTTCCTAAGCCGGCTCCTGTAATGGCTGAAGTAGGTTTCAGCATCTCCGGCATGCCCGGCGCTCCTTTTGGTCCCTCATTCTTTATTACCACTACATCACCTTTTTTCACTCTGCCATTTGCTATTCCTGCAACCAGATCTTTTTCGCCATCAAATACCCGGGCAGGACCTTCAAAGCGTTCGCCTTCTTTACCACTGATCTTTGCCACACTTCCTTTTTCTGCAAGGTTGCCGTACAATATTTGCAAATGGCCTGTTGCTTTAAGGGGCGTTTCCAGGGGAAAAATAATCTTTTGTGTATCGAAATTTATGGGTGCAATATCTTTTAGATTTTCTGCCACAGTTTTTCCTGTTACGGTTAAGCAATCACCATGCAACAGGCCTTTATCCAATAAGTATTTCATTACTGCGGGTACACCTCCATGTTGGTGCAACTCCTGCATCAGGTATTTTCCGCTGGGCTTAAAATCTGCCAGCACAGGGGTAATGTTACTGATGCGTTGAAAGTCATCCTGTGTCAGATCCACATCCACGCTTTTAGCCATTGCAATCAAATGCAACACTGCATTGGTGCTTCCTCCAAATATCATGATTATGGTAATTGCATTTTCAAATGCTTTCTTCGTCATGATATCTTTTGGTTTGATATCTTTTTCTAACAATATTTTTATTGCTTTACCAGCCTCTAAACATTCCTTTTGTTTTGCGTCGCCAATTGCAGGATTGCTGGATGAATAAGGCAAACTCATACCTAATGCTTCAATAGCACTGGCCATCGTATTGGCGGTGTACATTCCACCGCATGCACCTGCACCGGGACAACTATGTTTTACCACTTCCTTAAAATCTTCTGGTGTAATAGTGCCCGCCAGTTTTTTTCCTAAGGCTTCAAATGCAGAAATGATGTTTAAGTCTTCACCTTTGTAATGACCGGCATCAATTGTTCCGCCATACACCATTATTGATGGACGGTTCAACCTGCCCATCGCCATAATAGAACCCGGCATATTTTTATCACAACCTGGTAAGGCAATCAGGCCGTCATAATAAAATCCACCGCATACAGCTTCAATGCTATCTGCAATCAGGTCGCGGCTCACCAGCGAGTAACGCATACCGTCAGTTCCGTTACTGATACCGTCGCTTATACCAATGGTATTAAAGATCAACCCCACCATATCGGCATCCCAAACCCCCTGCTTTACAATTTTTGCCAGGTCATTCAAATGCATATTACAGGTATTACCATCGTACCCCATGCTACATACACTTACCTGTGGCTTTTTCAGATCCTCTTCTGTTAACCCAATTCCGTACAGCATTGCCTGTGCAGCGGGCTGCGTTTCATCCTGTGTTAATACTTTCGAATATTTATTTAATTCCATCTTCTTGAATCGCCTGCGGCGAATTATTTTTCTTTTGTAACGAACATTGTTTCTTTACTGGTCTTTATTGGCGTCGCACTCTTCAACTAAATTTCTTTATTGGGCTTTTATTATGTTTTGCAAAAAATGCCGCCCCGTTTGGGCTTTGCAACACATCATCCTATTTTTTCCTACCAAAATTTCGCTCATACGGAGCTATCCACAAACCATAGTCTTCTTTTCAATCTTCGCTAAGTTCTCCTCCATTTCTCTCCCCTTAAGGGGAGGATGGGTGGGGTATAAAAAAACCCGCCTTTTTGGAGGCGGGTCGCTGTATAATTATAATTTTATTTTATAAGCTTGTTCCTCCTCCATGCAGTGCAGGTATAATAATGACGATCACAATAATAATAATTACTGCAATCTTTGTAATGACATTATTTAATTTGCTGCTCAACATAAAGGAATGTGATTACACAAATATACCTATACTAAAAATAAAAACCAAAGAACTGTTTAATTTTTTATTGTTCAAATAGCAAGTCATCGTTAAAGCCCAATTATAAATGCTGCACCAAAGGCACAACTATATACTTATATGATCGTTGATTTTCTCAACTCAATATTTTCTTTATTCAACCTTCCAGGAATTTTATTACCAATATAGTCACTGATCAATTCTCCAATAGTGGAGGTAAAATAAAAATTGATCGGCTCAATATCTTTGGTAACAAACTGGTTAGCAAGTGTCCATTCTACAGCTTCTCTTATTAAAGCTGCTTCTTCTCTCAATTCAAAATAATCCAGTAACATGGCCGCCGATAAAATAGAGCCAATAGGATTAGCAATATCTTTTCCTGCCGCCTGCGGATAAGATCCATGAATAGGTTCAAACAGAGCATTTTTATTTCCCACTGATGCAGAAGGCAGTAAACCCAACGAACCACTAATTACACTGGCTTCATCACTGATGATATCGCCAAACATATTTTCTGTGAGTATTACATCAAATTGTTTGGGGTTTAAAATGATCTGCATCGCTGCATTATCAACAAATAAAAAATCTAAAGCCACATCAGGATATTGCACCGCTAAATCTTTTACTACTTTTCTCCAAAGCCTTGATGTTTCTAACACATTGGCCTTATCAACCAGTGTTAATTTTTTCTTCCTGGTTTGTGCGGATTGAAATGCCAGGTGTGCCACTCGCTCAATTTCGTCTTTGGTATAAGTACAATCATCAGAAGCAACAGTCTGCTCTGCATTAATTTCTTTTTTACCAAAATAAATACCACCGGTCAATTCCCTGAAGATGATAAAATCCACTCCTTCAATATTTTTAGTTTTAAGCGGCGATAAATGATGTAATGAAGCATACGTAGTGATAGGACGAATGTTGGCAAATAATTGCAATGCTTTTCTGATTCCCAGCAAACCTTGCTCTGGCCTTACTTTAGCACTTGGGTCATTATCATATTTTGGATGGCCGATTGCGCCAAACAAAATAGCATCGCTGTCTAAACAAATGTCAATAGTTTCTTCCGGCAATGGTGTGCCCGTTTTATCAATGGCATCTGCCCCTAGCAAACAATATTTGTAGGAGAACTCATGACCAAATTGTTCTGCGATAGCATTTAATACTTTTACCGACTGGCGGGTTACTTCCGGCCCGATACCGTCGCCTTCAATTACTGCAATATTTTTTTTAAGACTCATAAATTATTATACGGATTGTTTTTCAAAATTTTCTATTTCACCAATGCTGTTCAACAGGTAATCA
>Ga0302164_10000360_pt1 | contig 16040 bp, 15 predicted proteins | sample I_Fen_E3_1_FD_193500 | JGI IMG/M metagenome (GOLD analysis project Ga0302164, IMG submission 193500) | Peat permafrost microbial communities from Stordalen Mire near Abisko, Sweden - I_Fen_E3_1 | ecosystem: Environmental > Terrestrial > Soil > Wetlands > Permafrost | place: Sweden: Abisko...
TTACTGGTTTATTGAGAATCAAGTGGATATATCGGAGGTAAAAAATGTCAAAAAAGGTATTAGAAGTTAAAACCTTAAAAGTTGGTAAATATGTAATAATAGATGGTGAAGCATCAAAGATCACGAGTATACAAACATCATCACCTGGAAAACACGGTGCTGCAAAGGCAAGAGTTGAAGCGATGGGAATATTTGACAATCAAAAAAGAAATTTTGTTAAACCTGTTGATTCCAAATGTGATGTTCCAATGATCGACAAGCGCCTTGGTCAGGTTCTGGCCCTTATGGGAGACGATGTTCAGCTCATGGATCTTGAGACATATGAAACATTCGAAATTCCAATACCAGACGAACTTAAAGGCAAGCTTAACGAAGGTTCTGAAGTAGATTATATAATGGCAATGGGTAAAAAGAAAGTAATGAGAATAAAAAGCTAATAAAATTTTGGATAACCCATAATTCCGTAATTAAATTCACCTCAGGGTGAATTCAATTTTAAAACAATAATTTAATAATTAATGAGTCGAGAATAATATGCTTTTTTATACAGAAAATGTATTGAAATTCGCATTTTCAATTGAAACATCTGCAATCGATGCTGAACTCCCTAATCCTGATGATAAAAATATATTTGGTATACTTGGAGTACCATTTGACGGTACTACAAGTTACATACCCGGTGCACGATTCGGATCCAGATCAGTAAGGGAAGCCTCTTACAACTTCGAAAGATACAGCCTATTTTTAGATAAAACCCTTAATACAAAAGTATACGACTTTGGAGATCTTGAAGTCGTCCATGGAAACTTTAAAAAAACTTGTCTAAACTTAAAAACAACGATATCTGAAATACTGAACATGGGATTGGCACCATTAACCATAGGGGGAGATCATAGCATAAGCTACTGCATACTGAAAGCTATGAAAGAAAATGATGGATTAAACCTTCAAAACATTACTATTATTTATTTTGATGCCCACATGGACCTTCGGAATCTTTATATGGGAGATAAATATTCTCATGCCACTGTTATGCGCAGGATATTCGAGATGGATCCAAAGGATATGATCCAGATCGGTGCGAGATCCTCATCGGAGGAGGAGATAACATTTGCACGTGAAAAAAATTTGAGTATCTTCACCTCGTATGATGTAGATGAAAAACTTGAAGAAATAATCACGTTTCTAAAAAATATTAAAGGACCAATTTATCTGAGCTTCGATATCGATGTATTAGATCCTGCATATGCACCTTCTGTTGGCACTCCATCATCCTGTGGTCTGAATCCTAAGCAGGTTGAAAAATTGATATACAGTCTTAAAGGTAAAAAAATCGTTGGTTTCGATATTGTAGAGGTTTCTTCAACTTGTATAGGAGATATAACATCTTTGAATGCTGCAAAGATAATTTATGATGTTTTATTCATCCAATAATCATAAAACCTTTAACAATTATATGATCCAAATCTCTTGATATTAATTCTACTATTTTATATTAACCAAATTATTTAATGGTTAAATACAGAAATTTTAATAGTGGAATAAAAAATACTTTTAATTCATTATCGTTCAATAATCGATCGATTCAAAATTGATCTTAAATTTATGGCATAAAAACTTAAATCTAAACATCTTATGATTTTGATTAAAAATAATGGTGAATAAAATGCACAAAAGAGAAGTTAAACTTTCTGGTCATATAATAGACTCCCTAATCCTTCCAAAGGCTCTTGATCTGATAATGGATATGGGAGGAGATTTTAAGATACTGGAGTTTAAGGTGGGTAAACTCAAGGGAGATATAAGCCATGCCCGAATTCTAGTTGAAGCCTCAGACGAAACACTATTGGGTGAAATTCTAGATGAACTTTCTGAAGTTGGTGCAATAGTTGTTGAACTTGAAGATGTTAGACTTTTAAAGTCTGAAATGGACAAAACACTTCCAGATGATTTTTATTCAACAACCCATCATCCAACTCAAATACGCTACAATGGGGAATGGGTAGTGGTTGAAAACATAGAAATGGATTGTATGATAGTTGTGGATCCGGAAAGTAGACGAGCAATCTGTGAACCCATTGGACGGATCGAAAAGGGAGATCTTATTGTGGTTGGTAGGGAAGGCATACAAGTTTTGCCGCCTGAACGTCCTAGGGGTAAAAAAGGCGTTTTTGAGTTCATGTCTAGTGATGCATCCTCTGAAAAGCCAATTAAATCCATAATAAAAAAGATATCATCCGAAATAAAGGAAGTTAAGAAGAGGGGAGGGAAAATTGCTGTAGTTTCGGGTCCTGCAGTGGTGCACACAGGATCAGGGCCCATATTAGCCAGTATGGTAAAAGAAAGGATTATTGATATTATATTTGCAGGAAACGCCCTTGCAACCCACGATATTGAAAGTGCCCTCTATGGAACTTCACTAGGAATGTGCGTCAAAACCGGAGAGGCAGTAACAAGAGGTCATAGACACCACATATATGCAATAAATGAGATAAACAAGGCAGGATCCATAAAAGATGCTGTTGATAACGGCATACTTAATAAGGGAATAATGTACGAATGTGTGAAGAATAACGTTCCATTTGTACTTGCAGGTTCAATAAGGGACGATGGACCACTTCCAGATGTTATAACAGACGTTTTAGATGCTCAGGATGAGATGAGGAAGTATGTGCAGGATGTAGATATGGTTATAATGATCTCAACTATGCTTCACTCAATTGCAACAGGAAACATGCTACCTTCACATGTGAAAAGCATATGCGTAGATATAAATCCAGCAACAGTTACCAAACTCAGCGATAGAGGTAGTGCTCAGGTTGTAGGGATAGTAACAGACGTTGGCACATTTTTACCCATGTTATATCATGAACTAAAAGAGGATAAATAATCCTTTTCAATACTAATAATTTTAATAATTAATATCAATCTATTTTTTTTGTACTTTTATGTTAAATAGATTTATCCCAACCTCAAACTATAATTAATACTAAAATAATTCATTAATTAAAATAAGGTATTGTGAGGATATTTTTATGGTATTGGTAAGAGGAAATCTATTGAATGTTTCTACAGAAGAAGTTTATGGTGCTGAAATCACCTACTTAAATGGGATAATAACTTGTGTTAAAGCTATTCCTGGGAATTATAAAGGTTTAATTTTACCTGGTTTTATCGATGCTCACATACACATAGAAAGTTCCTTGTTAACACCTTCAAGATTCGCAGAGGCAGTTGTACCCCACGGAACAACATCAATTGTTGCTGATCCTCATGAAATCGCAAATGTAATGGGTTTAAATGGTATAAATTATATGGTGAATGATGCATCGACTGTACCCCTTAAGGTATTCTTAACAGCCCCATCATGCGTGCCTGCTACTCCTTTTGAAACATCGGGAGGAGTAATTTCTGAAGATGAAATAAAAAAGATCTTAGAAAATAAAAATGTAGTTGCTCTTGGCGAGATGATGAATTTTCCAGGAGTAATTAACGACGATCAGGATGTAACAGGAAAATTAAAAGCTGCAAAAAGAATTGGAAAACCTGTAGACGGTCATGCTCCACTACTATCCGGATCAGAACTATGCAAGTATGTTATGTCCGGAATTTCTACAGACCATGAATGCACAACAAAAAAAGAAGCACTTGAAAAAAAAAGATTAGGAATGAAACTGATGCTTCGTGAAGGTTCATCTGCCAAAAATCTCAAAGAATTAGCATCTATAGGTGGATATTTCATTGTATCAGATGACAAAGATCCTAGAGATCTTTTAAGTGGACATGTTGACGAAATGCTGAAAAAAGCTTTTGAATATGGTATTGAACCTGTTGAAGCCCTTAAAATGGTAACATTGAATCCCGCGGAACATTACAATTTAAACACTGGAAATGTAGCTCCAGGAAAAGCTGCTGATCTAATTTTTATCGATAACATAAAAGATCTAAATATCGAAAAGGTAATAATAGACGGAAATCTAGTAGCTCAAAATGGAAGACCCTTATTTGACGTGAAACCAAAGGAAATTCCGAGTACATTTAAATTAAACCCAACAAACCCTTCTGACTTTGATGTTCCAGGAAAAAAATCAGAAGAAACTGTAAGGGTTATAGAAATGCTTGAAGATCAACTAATCACATATGAATCTTCTGCTGTTTTAAAATTGGTAGATGGAAATTTAAAATCTGATCTTGGTAATGACATTCTTAAAATTGCAGTTGTAGAGCGTTACGGTAATGAAAGGATTTCAAATGCCTTTGTAAAAGGTTTTGGTCTGAAAGACGGTGCAATCGCATCTAGCGTTGCCCATGATTCTCATAATATTATAACCGTAGGCACTAACAGTCAAGATATGACAAATGCTGTTAACACAGTTTTAAGAAATAAAGGAGGGCTTGCAGCAGTTTCAAAGGATATATTTTATGAACTCGAACTTCCTGTTGCAGGGCTTATGAGCACCAAAAGTGTGCTTGAGGTATCTTCAAATCTTAAGATCTTACATGATGCAGTATTATATATGGGTTCAAAACTCAAATCTCCATTTATGTCAATGTCTTTTATGGCACTATTAGTAATTCCAAAGCTTAAAATAAGTGATATGGGCCTTTTTGATGTTGAGAAGTTCGATTTTGTTGAACTGATTAAAAATTAGAAGAAATTTATCTTAAAAATCTTATTTAACTTAATCTTCGTACTTTGAGAAGGCTTTTGAAATTTTTTTCATAGCTTTTTTATGTTCTTCGCCACCTACTTTGTTGACTATCCTGGAAATTTCCCCCATTCTATGACGATAGAGCTTTTCCATATCCCCAGAAACCATTTCCATTCGTGTTAAATAAACCAAACCTTCTAGTATACCATAAATTGCCCTGTTTAAAGGTTCTACATATTCTTTTTTTTTAACTATATCAGAAACTTCAGCAGTTAATACTGTAGTTAAAGAAATTCCTAATTTATCTTTCCTTTCAACATCTTTTAAACTGGTGACTCTAGCCACTAAAAATGCATCTGTATCTTTTATATAAAATTCATTCTTATAGTTTTCAAAATAGCTATTAGACAGATTACCGATCGTTGATTCAACAAAAACCATTGGATCCTTGAGTATGTTTACAATAAAACTATTATTTCTTTTAATGTTGCGGACAGTTCTGGATCCATGGTGAAGGTATAGAATTATCTCTTTAGTATTCTTACATATCACACCTATAGGTGCTGCATTTGATGTTCCATCCTCATTCACCGAAGTTACAATTGTTTCATATAGAAGACCCTTCTCCATCCCAATTGATCCCAGATCCAACATATTCATCCCCTAAATTCTTTTCTTAAAATAAAACCTGTTAATGTACCATTAATTATACAGTCAAAGTCTATTTTCTTGTGCCAGTCATATTCTCTGAATATATCCATATAACATAGCCCAATAATCTTTCCATCCTTATGCAAAACTTTTTCAATGATTTTGTTAATTTCTTCAGGTTTTACATTGGCCTTTGGCATTGCCAATCCACCCAAAATTGCAATTACATCTGCATGTGGATCTGCAGTCCCACCAAATTGCATTCCTTGTTCTGTGATCTCCATTTTTTTTGCACTCTTAATATCTGTACCTGTGATGAAAACGGATGTCTTCTCCTTTACAACATATGCAAATAGCATCGCAAAAGGGCTGCAAACTCCAGGCATGCCTATAAATGTAATTTTATCCGCATTCTTTACTTCTTCTCTGAATGCTAACAGGTTTTCTGTAATTCCTGTAAACTCGCTTATCTTTTTCATGGCCATCCTTCCTGATTAAGTTAAATAATTATAAGATTATTATAATAAATTTCAGAACTAAAAAATAAAAATAAATGTTCTTTAAAGCAGTTTTAGGTTATTCAGTAGTTGTCTGGTGGTCCCTTCAAAAAGATATATATTACATAAGCTATGATTAATACTATTATAATTGGTACTAACCATATGAAGATATAGAATAAAATAACTGCAAGAAAAAGAGCTATTATAATATAAATCAGATCTCTAAATTCCATGCTATACTGTTGGTTTGTAAGTAATAAATATATTTCTCATATTCACGAAAATCATTAGAAATTTAAATGAAAAGCAGATAAAAACTTTAAATATTGTTTTTAATCCATTTAATCAAGTTTGAGGAGTCAATAAATGAAAATACTCGTTATTAATAATCATGGGCAATACAATCATAGGATCTTCAGGAGCCTTCACTACTTAAAGATTCCCTCAGAAATAGTTCCCAATACCACTTCAATCAAAGATATAAAGAAAAAAGAACCATTAGGCCTGATTCTGGGCGGCGGTCCTTCTATAGATCGATCTGGAAACTCTATGCGCTACGTTGAAGAACTTGATTGTCCAATATTAGGTATTTGTCTTGGACATCAAATAATAGCAAAGGCATTTGGTGGAGAAATAGGTGCAGCTGGAATTGAAAGTTATGCCAAGATCAAGATAAATATACTTGATGAAAACGATATACTAAAGGGTTTTGGAGAAAATGCAGATGTTTGGGCATCACACAAGGATGAAGTTATAAAGCCACCTGAAAACTTCAAAGTACTTGCTTCTTCATCAATATGTGGAGTTGAAGCAATGAAACATAATACTAAACCTATTTATGGAATACAATTCCATCCCGAAGTTCATCATACAGAAAATGGTGGAAAAATATTTGAAAACTTCTATGAGGTGTGTCAAGAATTCCAAAAATCAAGGAATAAATTTTAAAATTATATTTACATTATTTAGTGTAAATAAATTATAATTTGGATAGAAATAGAATTTAATATTTGTTTGAATAGATGATAACTTTATATTCAAGGTGAAAACATGTTAGATCCATCTGAATTTATAAATGAATCAATTAAAGAGATAAAAAATACAATAGGTAATAAAAAAGCCATAATAGCGTTATCTGGTGGGGTTGACAGCTCTGTAGCTTCAGTATTAACATCAACAGCGATTGGTGAGAATTTAATCGCAGTATTTGTTGATCATGGTCTTTTAAGAGAAGGAGAATCCGAATATGTTAACAAAACATTTGGTGACCGCCTAAATCTTAGAACAATTAATGCTGAGGAAGAATTTTTAAACAGACTTGATGGTGTTTCAGATCCTGAGGAAAAGAGGAAAATTATTGGCGAATTGTTTATAAGAGTTTTTGAAAGAATTGCAGAGGAAGAAGGTGCGAAATTCCTCGTACAAGGTACAATAGCTCCTGACTGGATCGAAAGTGACGGACAAATAAAATCCCACCATAACATTGCACTTCCCCACGGACTGGTTCTTGAGATTGTAGAACCAATTAGAGAACTTTATAAAGATGAAGTTAGAGTGGTTGGAAAAGAATTGGGTCTTCCGGATGAGATAGTAAGCAGACAACCATATCCAGGTCCTGGTCTTGCTGTACGTATAGTAGGTACCTTGACTCCTAAAAAAATAGAAATTTGCAGAAAGGCCAATGCTATTGTAGAAGAAGAAGTAAAAAATGAAGGTCTTGATGCTACATTATGGCAGTACTTTGCTGTTTTAACTGATACTAAAGTTACAGGAGTTAAAGGTGACATTAGAGATTATGGTTACCTTGTTGTCCTTAGGATGGTTGAATCCATTGATGCAATGACTGCAAATGTTCCCGACCTCCCGTGGAAAATGGTCAAAAATATGTCTAAAAGGATAACAGCTGAAATACCTGAAGTAACTCATGTCTCACTATCTGTAAGCGATAAACCTCCAAGTACGATTGAATTTGCTTAAAATAAATGTTTTTCTAAATATAATCTATTTTTTTATTTTTTCTAAAACCATGAATTATTTAATTCAGTCAATCCTATATATATAATAATGAAACCCAATTCAAATGAGCAAGATGGATTTGTATCTATCTATTCAGTAAAAACTGGAAAGGTAGAACTGGTTGAAAGGATAAAAAAGACCAATGATGAATGGAAGAAGATGTTAAGCAAAGAATCATATAATGTGGCAAGACAACAGGGCACCGAACTTGCATTTACAGGAAAGTATCACAATTGCCATGAAGACGGAATTTATGAGTGTGTTTGTTGTGGAACAGACTTGTTTGATTCAAAGACGAAATTTGATTCAGGAACAGGATGGCCGAGTTTCTGGAAACCTATTGCAGATGAAAATGTGAAAGAACATCGAGATAGAAGTTATGGTATGTTGCGGATTGAAGTATTATGCGCTCGTTGTGATGCACACCTAGGTCATGTGTTTGACGACGGTCCAAAACCAACTGGACTGCGTTACTGCATGAATTCTGCATCTCTTCATCTAGTTAAAAGATAAAACCATAGTAATATTAATTCTGGAATTATTGTTTGTTCTTATCTGAATACTCCTTATACATTATAATTTTTGTATTCAGATATTTCAAGGTTCTTTTATCTCATTTTATGTACTTATTTCAAAGATAAGGACATAAATACAATTCTTAAATATTATATAAATTTTAAAATCTAATTTTTATTGATTATTAAGCTTTAAAATTTTTTTTTGGATCTTAATCAGACCTGGGTCCTCATATCACTTCATAATTCCCTGATAACAATGCATCATTCATTAAAATCAATTCTCTAACAATAAGTTTATTTTTATAATTTTGAACACAATTATTGTATGTTCAAATTTAAATATTGGTACTTTGTTGATTCTTTTAATATACAATGAAGAATAAATTGGACTATGAAAATGATATATATGATTGAAATCAATAGAAAATAAAATCCTTTTTTTGAATCTTTTCATTAATAAAAAAATTAAAGGATTAATTTAGTAAAAATAATTAAAATTTAATTTAAGTGTATATGAAGGAAAAATAATTATTTTATTAATAAATTTTATTGGAAATCAACCTCAAATAAACAAATAATTTTGGATATATTTTATAAACCTTTCAAAAATGGGGCGTAAACATGGTTCATCCATCCACTGATCTTAGAGAATTTGATTGGTATCAAAGTAGAATAAAAAAGTACATCTGGATTATTCCAAGTATTGTTGCTTTTTTCATAGCTTTGATTCCAACTTTAACTAATCAATGGCCATTAACCGTAGACATATTCGTTCATGTACGAGCAGCAGAAGTTTTCGGTCAATACGGACTCACATTCGTAGATCCACTGATTAATCCACCGGGTGGAAGTTCTATAACGTATCCTCCACTTTTTAGTTTGCTTATAACATTTTTAGGCAGTATATTCAAAATCGATTATTTCCTTGTTGCACGTATTTTGCAGCCTATAATGGCATTTTCTGCTGTTTTATCAGTTTCTTATGTTTCTAAAAAATTTTATGGAGATATTGCTGGAATTTCAGCAGGATTCCTTATTATGTCAAGCTATCTATTCACACGTTTGGTATCTCCACTTCCTGAAACAATGGCCATTATTTTTGTACCTTTAGCAATTTACCTGTACTACCAATCCATTGTTACAGAAAAATATAAATATGCCTTGATTGGTAGTTTCCTATTTTTACTGGTAATATTAACTCATCAAGCTACAACAAACATATCAATTCTGGTAATAACTTCCATAACTATTGTTTTAGGGATTTTAAAGAGAAAGAAAATTTACCTAATCAGTTACGCATTATTTCTGTCTGTTCCTCTAATCGCTGGATTAATTGTATCAATTGTTTCACTTTTATTATTCCCACACTTTGCACATAAAATTTTAACCTATGGAATCACCTTGGTAAAAACATCGGTTCCCTACAACGATCCAATAAGTAATTTAAAATATATAACATATTTGGGGATAGTACTGATATTCACCATTACCGGATCTATTGTAGCATTAAAAAGGAGAGAAACTAAAGATATATTCCTTATTGTATGGATCGTAGTAATTTTTCTCTTGAGTAAGTCTTATTGGTTTGGAGTTAATGTTTACACCATAAGACTGCTAATTCATTTGCTTCTACCTCTTTCAATCCTCGGTGGCGTGGGTCTAAGCTACTTATATCTTGATTTCAAGAAAAAAGAATTTCCATCAAAAAGAATCAGGACAATATTTTTAATTACAATATTTTTAATTACAACGTTGTTTGCTATTGTAACAGTTACAGAATCGAATTTTCAAATTATACCACAATACAATACACAACCATACGGATCAATTGAGTTAATTGTTCCACAACTTGCTCCACCAACAATTTCAGATGATGAACTTGCTAATTGGTTTAATCAATATGGTGATAAGAAATCAGTAATAGTTTCAAATAACTATGAAACAAATCTATTCCTAGTATCTACTACCGATCAACCCATTGCGGCTGTGAAATCTTCTACACATGTAATTAAGCACAATTTTAACAATACAGAACTAGTTAAGAAAGATGTTGGATATTTCGTCTTCGATAAAAGATTGGTCTTTTCTAATTCTAACGAAAAAACAATATTCAAAGGCTTTGTATACTACAATGAAAACTATAATATAACTTCATTCTTACCTGCAAACGCACAATTATTGTACGAAAATCAATATTATATGGTTTTTAAAGTCTAAAAATATATAAATCTAAATTAAAGTCAATTTTAATTAAGAATAATGTAAGATAATGTGTTAATAAAATAGAACTCAGATTTTATTTAATTACTACTACACTGAATATAGATACTACTCAGATGCTCTCATCGATCTTATTAAGTGTGTAGATAATATGTAAACAAGACAAACATGATAAAAGGCAAAACAGCTTACCTAAAGAAACTAACTTCCCGTATGAAAATGCAGTCTGTAGATGTTGGTAAAGAGCTTGATGGAAGCACACCTCCTTCTGTTTTTATTGGTAGCTGGAATTATCCAAAGGTATATGCAGGACCTATGATAGCTCCTATTTCAGGTGACACAACCATAATGGACATGCCAGAATCTTGGATTCCACAGGAGAAAAGTCAGGAAGATATTATAGGATTCAGGTTGAATCTAGTACGTGGAAAACAGATAGTGGGTATTAAAGATCTTGAAAATTCTTTTGTTGAAAAGCTTCAGGACATATCTCTTTCAGAAAATTCAATTGAAAGCGAAGCAGAATTTAGTAAAAAACCTATAGGCACTTCTTTTAGCGATGAACATACTCCTCATGGTCCAAGTGCACTTATACAAAGATTTGACATAGAAAGTGTAAAATGGGATCGTGAACTTGAGAAAGTTTTTTATGACAGTGATCTTAAAGCAGCTGATGCTGTTCTAAACTTAAATAACAAAGGAATACCTTTTTCTAATATACAGAAAGCTTTTTCAGTTGGTGCAATGGGAGTTGGTAAACGAAGAAGACTTGTACCAACAAGATGGTCCATAACAGCATGTGACAGTACAATAGGTGATCGCCTACTTAAAACTGTCCGTTATAACGACGTGGTAGACACACATCGTGTTTATGAATTTTCAAGTCTTAACAACTATTATGCTGTTCTTTTACTCCCAATTGAATGGCAGTATGAATGGATCGAAGCATTTTTACATGTTTTAGGAAATGAAGAAATCATATTTTCAGATTACGAAGGTAATTCGGGTAAAAAAGGTTACTCACGGGTGGGAGGATGTTATTACACTTGTAAAATGGCTGTACTCGAAGCTTTAGCGCGTGAAGGTAAACAAGCAGGAGTAATAGTTTTAAGAGAAGCTTATAATGGATATGTGCCTCTTGGAGTATTCAATGTACGAGAAAACGTTAGAAATGCAATGAATCAGAACCCTCAAGAATTTGAGGACATGAAAACAGCCATATCATATATCTCAACCAAACTTAAACTGCCAATGCAAAAATTTGTCAAACAAAGTGATCTCTTAAAAGAACTGTTACAATCTCGACAAACTACTTTGGACAGTTTTATACCTAATTAATAGATGATATAATGGTTCTAATTTACAGAAGACCTTCAATCAAAACAAGAATTGCAATGAGTAAAACAGCTCTAAATCTTAAACATGTGCCAAACAGCAGATATGAAGAAATGACATATGCTGAAGAGTGTGTCAAAAAATTCACCCACCATAAACATGTTAAGATTGTTAACAGTGGAAATTCTGCCATACTCTCTGTAATGAGCACCTTTAAAGGGAGGATCATGATCCCAGACCAAGGAGGATGGATAGGATTCAAGAAGATGGCAGAATTTTGTGGTCTCGAAATTGTTTACCTTCCAACGGAATTTGGATTGGTAGAAATAGAAGTTCTAAAACATTTTATTGAAAAATTCAATCCTGAAGCTCTTTTCATAACTAGTTTTGCAGGTTACATGGCAGAACAACCTTTAAGTAATATTTATAAGGTTTGTAATGATATGGGAGTTGTAATGGTCGAGGATGCATCCGGTGGAATTGGTGATGGAAATGGTTTGCTGGGAAATGGTGATCATGCCCATATTATTCTTGCATCTACGGGATCACCGAAAACAGTTAATGTTGGAAACGGTGGTTTCATCTCCACCAATAATATAATATTGTTTGAATCTGCAAAAAATATTTTAAGTAGTGTAATGGCAGATCCTGTTACATGTGCAGGAATAGCATCTGAGATAAAAAATGCCCCTCAAGTGCTTTCAAAAACCATGGAAGCATGTAGATTTTTAAAATTTGAGATAAACCAGTTTAGAGAAGTGTTACATGGCAGCAGACAGAGTTTGAACATTGCAGTCCCAGATGAAACACCTAAAAAATTGGGTTATCAACTTAGAAAAGGACTGAATGTTCATGGCGGAAGTATAATTACTGTATGTCCAAATTACAATAGAGTTAATTTAAAATCCGTGTGTATAGAAATAAAAAATCTTGATATTCGTTGTATGACACCAGAAAACCTTGATATAATCATTCAATTACTAAAAACTCAGACGTGATTTATTATAAATATTATAATCTTTGTTTTAATTAAATCATTTAATAATGATACATTAACTTAACTATGTTTCAATTATCAAAAGAGATGTTCTTTCTATTAAAATTTTTGAAACACTCCCCCCAGTTTCAACTTCCACGTTTGATATATCATATAATTCCTTTAATTTATCATCATCAGCCTCAAGAACCATATCTTCCCTTTCACCTAGAACATCGACTAACTTCTCCATGATGTTCTCTTCACAATCAACAGCTACTGCGCAGACTTTCATATCCCCCTTTTTTATTCCCAGCATTTTGAGGGCCTTGGATATCTGCCTCTGACCAGATGTCCTTACACAAATTTCAAGACCTAGATCATTTGATATATTTTCTTTCCTAGAAAATGATTTGATTGCATGTATAGTTGCGTGTAATATATGTTTTTTACCAGCTATTCCTTCTGCATTAATGAGTTGAATAGTGCATTCAGGATTAACTCTAGTTATATCATACATAAGCTGTTTAAAATCTTTTATATTAGATTTATAACCTGCAACCTGTATATTAAAATCTTCTGTGAGTTCATTGGTTATAATTTCTTCACTCATTCTTTCCCCTCCATTATAACAGATAAAATATGGATTCTCTCAAATTTTTAGCCCTGAATGATATGTAAACACAGATGACTCCCCTGAAAAATTTGGAACCCGCAAATATAAGCGCTAATAGAATAAAAATCTGTATTAAAAATATTAAAATTGTATTAATCCCCCAATATCGATATATGAGATGTTAAGAAAACTATGAGTTAGATATTCCATTAAAAACAGTAAAAACAGTCCAACTATAAACTGGACTGTTGACATGGAAAACAACTCACCTGATCTTATAATGGATTTCTTAACCTTTTCGTGCATATCTGTCAGTGCCATATATGTAAAGCTTAAAAGTGACAGAGTAGCAGATATGAGGACAAATACTTCTATAAAACCTGTTATCTCGTCATAATTGTGTATCTTGATAGCTCCAAGTATAAAGGGTACTAAAAATCCTATGGTAAGTATCATCCCGAGGTAAGTAGAAACCATATTCCCTAAAACACTACAAAATCTCTTTAAATATGATAGCTTCCCTTTAAATGGTGCAGAGTTCATGTATAAAATTATTGGAACCATATATTTAATATATCTTATTTAAATTTGTTTTTGAATGAAATCTTAATTTAAAAAAAATTAAATACAAAAAGTTCATTAATTCTTGTCTGAAGATAATTTAGCCTTTTCATCAGCTTCCTTAATCTTTTTATCACTGACAATTTTATTAACTCCTCCTAAAACAGCCTCTACACTTGCCATTATTATATCTGGCTGGGTGCTTCTCGCACTAACAATATTATCACCATTTTTGAGCTTGACAACAACATCGATAAGAGCGTCTGCGCCCCCTGTTATTGCATCAACATGATATTCTTCTAGCTGTATATCTGCAACGTCTTTCATGCTTTTTTTTATCGCAATAATTGCTGCATCTACAGGACCTACTCCAACACCAGCTTCAACTTTTTCAATTCCATCTATATTGATCTTTACTGATGCGGTTGGTGTGACCTTATTTCCTGAAACTACTGTGAGTTCTTGAAGTTCCACCGGCTTTTCTGGGAGAACTCCAAGTGCATCTTCTGCAATTGCTTGCAGATCTACGTCAGTTACTGATTTTCCCATATCTCCAAGAGATTTTATTCTTGAAAATATTTGTTCGAATCTTACATCGTCAACCCTCAGCCCCATTTCCTTGATCCTCTTTCTAATAATATGTGAACCTACATGTTTGCCCATTACAAATCTTCTTCTATGACCAACTAGTTCTGGTGTAATTGGCTCGTATGTTTCTGCTTTCTTTATAACACCATCGGCATGTATGCCTGATTCATGTGCAAACGCGTTTTCACCCACTATTGCCTTGTTTGGTTGGAGATATATTCCTGTCATCCTAGCAACTGTTTTTGACATTTCATACAACATTTTAAAGTTAATAGTGGTCTTGACATCATAGAGAGAGTAAAGGGAAACAACAACTTCTTCTAGGGATGCATTACCGGCACGTTCTCCTATACCATTTATAGTTACATGTGCTTGACTTGCACCTGCCCGGAGTGCTGATAGGGTATTTGCAACTGCTAGTCCAAAATCATTATGGCAGTGCACACTCACAGGTACTCTTAGTCCAATCAGTCCCTTGTAAAAGTCATAAGATTTTTCAGGTGTAAGCATTCCCACTGTATCGCAGGCACAGATCCTCCTTGCCCCAGCATCTATTCCTTCACTGAATATTTGTTTTAAAAAAGTGTAATCACTACGGGTAGCATCTTCTGCAGACAATTCCACCAGCAAACCATGATCAACGGCGTATTCTGCTGCTTCTATTGCCGTTTGCTTTACTTCTTCACGTGTTTTTCTAAGTTTATGTTCTATATGAAGATCCGATGTAGGAACAACCAAATGTACGCTTTCAACACCGCATTCAAGAGCTGCATCTACATCAACTTTAACTGCCCGTGCAAAACTACATATTTCGGCTGAAAGTCCTTCAGAAACTATTTTTTTTATTCCTTCACGTTCACCAACAGAAGTTATGGCTGAACCTGCTTCAATAACGTTCACTCCGAGTTCATCGAGCTTAATCGCTATTCTAAGCTTTTGATCTGGAGTTAATGAGACTCCTGGAGTCTGTTCACCGTCTCTAAGTGTTGTGTCAAATATTCTAGCTTTCAAGATCCCCCACCACTTTATCTAAAGAATAAAATCATTTACTGATTAACCTATTTAATACTAAATTTATTATATTATTTTTGTGATAATTATCAAAGTCAGAATATATTCAGTTAAGAAAATCAGTTAATTATAAAATTTTAAAAAAAATTAACTGTTTTAATGATTATAAACTGAACATAGCCCTAATAAATATTTTTTTTTAAGAGTGATATGACCCTTGTTAAACTTTTATGCATTCTTATCTGGTGTTGTTCTATTATTTCAAAGTTTGTAACTTTGACTAGACCATGAATATCCATATAATGAGGTGTTGCCATGCAAAGCCTACCTTCATCCTTAAGTAGGTTCTCCATTGTAATAAGGGACTTTGCATAGAGATTTTCACTTTCCTCTCCA
>Ga0302164_10000361_pt1 | contig 15981 bp, 13 predicted proteins | sample I_Fen_E3_1_FD_193500 | JGI IMG/M metagenome (GOLD analysis project Ga0302164, IMG submission 193500) | Peat permafrost microbial communities from Stordalen Mire near Abisko, Sweden - I_Fen_E3_1 | ecosystem: Environmental > Terrestrial > Soil > Wetlands > Permafrost | place: Sweden: Abisko...
GTTCCCATCTACACTTGCAAATGCATTTATACCATCTCTCAGAATATCATTCATAATTGGGGCCGCATTCTGCTCCATAGCAGCCATACTATCAGCACTCCGTGGAGAAAAATATATCTATGAACACGAAGTTATTAAAGAAAATGCAAAATCAGATCTAAACCTGCAAGAATTAGAAACAAATGAGAAATCGGATTAAAATGGATATTATTACGTAAAAAATATTATTAACGTGTTTTTGTATGCTAATATATTTTATTATCCACTTCCCCTTAACAGTACTTCATCTTTACTAGGCTCCAACTTACTTGAATTGCTGAGCCTAATGATTTTCCTGCCGCTTACTGTGAGATTTTATCTTCATTAGACAAACTCTAAATTGTAATCTTTTCAATTTTAAGGGTTCTTGAGTTAAAATCCACTATAATGTTACTCATTGATATTAATATAACTCCTGTAGCGGGTTTAAAATAATTCCGAAGCTATAGAGAAACACCTGCAGCTATTGGAATAGCAAAAATATTATATTCCGCACCCCAAGCTAGATTTGAAACATTTTTTTATAGGTTGATTAGCAAGTTTTATTATGTAAACAGCATCAAGAGGATTGCTTTTCACCTTCCTGAAAAGAAAATACTTGATCAAATTAATATTATTCCTTTGCTAAGAGCTCCAGAATCTGTTCATCACGCAGATGAAGTCTAACCATATACAAACTTATTCTCTATTTGCAGCTTGGAAGCATATATTTCATACCCACTATCCATAATATTGTTATTAGTAACTGCCTGTATTGTTGGTACTATTATAAACTACTATAGTTCCATTCATAGATGGATGTGTAGAAGAATGGTAACGATAACTTCCAGTTAGATTAAAAGTGTAGTTGTAACTCTGTCCATTAGCTAAATTTCCACTGTCAAATATTCTATTGTCACTTACAACATCTTGAGTATCGGGGTCTTTGTTAACCCATATAACTGTGGTACCAACCTGAACATGTAGAGTAGATGGAACAAAAGCACTATTTTGTATAGCTACTGTATTGGCCGCAGGTTGTTTTGAAGTACATCCAGAAACTGCAACAACACCCAAAACTAGTAAAACACCCAAAAATGTAAAATTTCTATTCATCTCGAAACTCCCCTCCAAAGATTATTTTACAATATTATACATTAGTTTCCTATTTAATGTATGCAAAAATTGAATCTTAAATCTTTTTTTAAAGTTCATCGTTAATGTAATTAAACAATTTTTTCAAAGTAAATTAAAAAAATAAGGAAAGATGATTATTACAAAAAAATTATTACCTTCAGATGACTTTTATATGTCAAAATAGACCTTAATGTAGTAATCTTTCAATAGATGTGAATATATGATAGAAAACCCCCAGTATCAGACTTATGTTTAGTGGAGGGGTTACTATTAGGTTTTTAAAGTAGAAGCTTAATTAGTGTTCCTTTTTTTTATTACTACACCTATCACTGAACCAATTATACCCAGGACGAAGTACAAAGCAAACCCTGCAAACGCTGCCCCTATTACTGCAGTAATTAAAAGTGTTTCTGTTGATCCTGTGTAGCCTAAAGATATAGCAGCACTAGAAATTGTGTTAATTGACAGTAAAATAACTACAGTAGTATATATTAGTCCAGCTATACCCGCAGGAATTCCTCCGTTTACAAGTCCATCCGTATAACTTCCCCCAACCATGTAACCTGCAATTAATCCACCGATTATTGGACTTATAAGGCCTGCATTTTTCGGTAAATAAACTCCACAAATAACAGATAATACTATTGTAACTACAAATGCAACAAAAATTGCCATCCAGTTTAATTTCACATTATAACCTCCAGCTAAACATATTTGAATTAAAGATAATCTCAATTATACATATTGTTTCGAAAACCATAAAATTTTTGCTGAAGAACCTGAACCTCGAAAAAGGCTTCTATTACAAGATATCCTGCTGGTATTAATAGAATTGATTAATCTATATTAATTTCCATATACATAATTCTTAGTAAATTTCTCGATCATAAATAAATGTTTGATATAGAATATGAAAATTGATAAAAAAAAGTTGATGGAAAAAATATAATTATACAGAATTATATCTCTTACGATTATCAAATTACTCATTTAAATTAAAATAATGGTAATAATAATTTTTAAGCCGATCAATTACTAAAAATTTATTATATTTAAAAATAAAGTTCAAAATATTGTGTACCTATTTTTTTGATTAGTTGATGAATATGTTAGATTTTATATACCATGAATTCTATAACAATTAATAGAAGGAGTGGTTTAAGTGTATTCCCCAATATTCAGTTACAATAATAATATTCTCAATAATATATCTGGAATTGAGTTTTCCAGAGGTATAATAATCCAAGCTTGGATTATTCCAGAGCTTGATTCGACTTTAAAGAAAAAAGCTCTTATTCGATCATCCCACGCCTCAACAGCTATTGAAGGAAACACTCTGACATCCGATGAAGTAGGTAAACTTCTTAACGGGTTAGATATTATTGCCAGAGAGAAAGAAAAACAGGAAGTGCTTAACTACGGTCGTATATTAAGAAATATCGACCAATACCATGATAATGGAAAAATAACTTTAGAACTGCTTTTAAAAATGCATGGAGAAATTACAAAGGATGTATTAGATGATAACACGTACGAGGGTATATATAGAGACGTTGAGGTAAGGGTGGAAAATCTTAAAACACATACAATCAGATTTATGCCTCCTTCATATCTACATATACCACGTTTGATGGATGATCTAATCTCCTGGATCAATAATTCTAATGATATATCTCCCATATTAGTTGCTGGTATACTTCACTACGAATTTGTAAGAATTCACCCATTTATAGATGGTAATGGCAGGACAGCTCGTGCACTGGCGACATTGATTCTTTACATAAGAGGTTACGATATTAAAAAGTACTTTACCCTTGATGAATACTACGATAAAGATCGAAAAGCTTATGTAGATGCGTTAAAGTCTGCTGATGATAGTTTCGATTTAACTCACTGGTTAGAATATTTCACAGAAGGTTTTCTAATATCAGTTTCAAAGATTAAAGTAGAAGTAGTGAAACTTTTAACTATAACTCCTCCTCCAAGTGAGTTAGACAAACATTTGGTGTTAAAGGATAGTCAGATCAAAATTGTAAATTATATCCAGGAGGTTGGAAAGATAACAAACAAACAAATTAGGGAAATGCTTGGAATATCTGCTCAGGCAGCCCATAAAAACCTTAAAAAATTACAAGACCTTAATATTATAACCAGCAAAGGATCTGGAAGATCTACCTTTTACATTTTAAATAGGGTTGATGAAAAACTCAGGAAAGGGTTGATGAAAAATTTATAAACCAACATTCAAATTCTTTAAAATTTAATATAAACTATAAATATCCTAAATAAGTTTAATTATTGATATACAACTATATTATTACCATAAAATAAAAAATAGGATTATACATAGAATTAGAAGATAATTTATATTTTTATAGTTGTTGATGAAAGCTGATATATGATAATATACTAAGATAGATTTATTGTATATAGAATTAAAAAAAATTAAATATTTTTTTTTATGGATTTAGAATGAATAAATTGTACTGCAAGTAGGATGCAATACTCACCCAAATTAAATAGGGTATGAGTAACAGTCCTGCTGGTTTAGAAATGCGGTAAAATACGAAGATGTTGATAAGTATAGCTATCCAAAGTATCAGCACCATCACTAATCCTCCAAATATACTGTGGCTTCCGAAAAAAACCAACGACCATACAACATTTATTCCCAATTGTACAGCAAATACTAGAATGGCAATTTGCACATCTTTTCTCCCTAAACCTTTTCTCCAGACTAAAAATAGGGATGTACCTATCAATATATATAACGTGCTCCATATCGGTCCAACAGCCCAGTTTGGTGGGGTCCAACCCGGTTTAGTTAGGTATACATACCAAGTAGTTATCTCTTTGAGTGTATAAAGTGTTCCCACCGCCCCAGCAACAAATACAATTAATATTGAAATAATTAACTTTGGAATTTCACGAATACTAAAACCATTCATCTGTTCCTGAACCCCCTTCATTTATAAAAACTACTTTTTTAAATGGTATTTACATTTATAGATTAAAATTAATTTCTAATAAATATTTTGTAATAGACATTATTCTTAAACCTAATTAAAAATTAAAAAAATTTGAAAATTTTTAATTACTCCAAAATTAATATATACTAATTATCTTGATATCAAAAGTTCTTAATCTTCGTTGTTTCATGACAGTTATATGTGATTTTTAAGTCAAAATAAGGCATAAGAATAAAATAAGTTAGGGGTTTAAATAATGATTTTAGTATTATCTGATGTACATTTAGGATATGAAAAATGTAACAAGCAAGCTTTCAGTAATTTTTTGGATAAATATGATTCTGGGGATATAGATCATCTGGTTCTTTTAGGTGATCTATTCGATTTTTGGCGTAGAAGTAATGCCGAAATAATCACAGAAAACAATGATATTATAGATAAACTCCTGAAACTGAACGCCAAAGAAATTAACTACATAATTGGTAACCACGACTACTACATGCACAAATTAAGCGAAAGGTACGGAGATAACTTCCCATTTATACTTTCTAAGAATTTAAGACTTGAAGATGGTGGAAATAAATTTTATTTCACACATGGATATGAATTTGAAGCAATTTACATGGAACCCGTGACACTAGAGATGTATGAGGAGTTTAGTGAGAAAATGTGCTTCAGCGAGGACATTATTGGGGATCTTGCAGGCCATATATGGTCCCTTATCCAAGGAAATGATTTAAAGGAGAAATTGGAGAAAAATCCTCGATCTCGATTAGAATCTTCAGAAGAACTTAAAAAAATATATAAACTTGCTATTTCAAAGGGAAAAGGTTTTCTTATGGGTATGAAATCCGATGAAACATTGGTTTTCGGACATACACATGGACCTTTCATAAACAAGGAAAAAACAGTTGTTAATTCGGGTTCGTGGGTAAATGAACTGTTATCTAAGGAGTATCAAAATAGTTATGTGGAGATTTCAAACGGGAATGTGGAGCTTAAATTCTTTAAATCCTAATAACTATACCGATATTGGAATATATGATGTTTTAATAATATATTTAAAGGTTTTTTTTTGTTACAACTTAATTATAATTAAGATATCCTTAAAAATTTTTTTTTACCAGTTTCTTTCCATTATAATTCCAATTATATCCGGTTTTTGTATTCTAATTGTTTAAAAATGATTTTAAATTGAGTTCCATTACTAATATCCAGTTCTAATTTCCCTTCTAATTGATTTACCAGACTATTTACAAGTTGAAGTCCTAGTGTTTTTGAACTTTCTAGATCTACTCCTCCAGGTATTCCTATTCCATTATCAGCAATGGTGAGTTCCATTTGATCCTGGTTGGACTTGAGTTTAATGGATATTCTTCCGTTCAATTTTGGAAATGCGTATTTAACGCTGTTGGTTACTAGTTCATTGATGATCAGTCCTAAAGGAATGGCTGTGTCTATGTTTAGATTAATATCCTTTATATCCAGTACAGATTCAATGGAACTGTTTATAATTCCATAAGAATAGAATATGTCTAAAATAAGTTTCTCAATGTACTCTCTGAAGTTGATATTATCCAGACTTGAGGACTGATAGAGTTTTTCATGGATTATTGCCATGCTTTTCACCCGGCCCTGACTTTCCTTTAAAACACCAACTGTCTCATCTAAATCCTCAAACTGTATCTGCAGATTCAACAAGCTAGAAATAATCTGCATATTATTTTTTACCCTGTGATGGATTTCTCTCAGAAGCACTTCTTTTTCGGCTAAAGAATTTTTAAGTTCTTTTTCGCCTCTTACTTTCTGTAAGGCCATTGTATAGAAATGTGTTAATCTCAATATGGCTTCAAGATCCTTTTCAGTGTAATCTCTTGTTGAATTGGAAATGGATATCATACCAACTAACTCTTCTTTCAACATTACGGGCACAGATAAAAAATTCTTTACTTCTAATCCATGCGAGTCAATATATGCTGGATGAAATGGAGCATTGTTAGTAAAAAATCCTTCCTTAATATTTAAACTATGACCCATAAGACCATCAGATATTTCATCTTCCATTAGTTTTAAGAATGATCCATGATGTTCTTTATGGGGCATGGAAGGTATCGTGGATAAAACAGCCATATCATGAGTATCGGGGATTATTTCCCCCACGAATCCCATTGTGCTTCCGGTTAATTTTAATGATTCGAAGAGTATTGTATCTGCAATATCTTCCAGACTGGTTTGTTTGGAAACCAGAGGAGTATATAGTTTATTTAATGCCTGATTGACTTCCAATTCCCATTTAAGATCCTCATTCTGTTTCTTTTGTTCGGTTATGTCAACTATTGAGCTGATATATTCCTGAACTCCTGGAATTTTGTCCACGGTAATTTGTGCGTTTATTATTTCACCCTTCCGATTTGTGAATCGGGTTTCATACTGAGACGGCGCCAATTCAGGATTCTCTTCCCTCTGTTGATGGTAACATATCATCAGTTCAATATCTTCAGGGTAAACAAATTTCATCCAGTTCATATGCCCCTCAACTTCCTCACGGCTGTAACCTGAAAGATGTTCTGTCTCTGAATTCATCATGGTGATGATTCCATCTTTATTATATATAATGGTTGCTGCTCCGGTATTCTCAAAAATAGTCCTGTATAAATTTTCAGATTTTCTCAAAGCATCTTCTGCTTTCTTACGGGCAGTTACGTCCATGAACATGCCTGAAAGTATATTATCTTCTAAAATGGCACTCACCAGTACGTTAACTGTTTGTCCATTTTTACCAATGGTTTCCATTTGATAATCGGTTACTTTATATTCTTTTTGAAGTTTATGTATTAACCGGAGTCTGTCCTCCGGATTCTTGTACAGTTCTTTGATATTGTGATCCATCATCTCCTCTACACTCTCGTAGTGGAAAATATTTACCATAGCAAAATTGACAAATATGATATCACCATTAATATTGGTTTTAAAAACTCCTACACTGGAGTTGTTAACCAGATCCCTGTAATTTCTTTCTGTTTCTTCTAAAGCTTTTTCCCTTTTTTTCCGTTCTCTTATATCCCTGGCGATAGATAGGATATATTTTTCACCCCTCATGGTGAATAGATGGGCATTAATCTCTACAGGTAGTGATTTATCATCTTTAGTTAAGTGTAAGGTTTCAAAAGTTGTTTTTTGTTCATTGAAAAGCTTTTCCATGTTCAAAGGTATTCTGGAAATGTTTTCAGGATGATCAATGTCCCTTGGACCCATACGACTTAGTTCTTCCCTAGTATATCCTAAACTTTCACATGCAAGATCATTCACTTCCTGGAAGTTACCAGGATATTTGTCCTCCAATTGGTGGAGGAACATGGCATCGTTAGCGTTGTAAAATACTTCACGAAACTTTTCTTCACTCTCTTTTAGCTCTTCTTCAATCTTTTTCCTTTCAGTAACATCTTGAATTGTCCCATAAGCAAAAGAGTCATGATTTTCGGTGGCCTTGACAATTCTAATACGAACAACCATGTTAAGAGTCTTCCCATCCCTGCGGATAATCTTGTGTTCTAATTCTGTGCCAAAAACAGATCCTCCGGTTTCTAAAGATTTTTTCATGCCCTCTGAAATAAATTGAATATCGTCGGGGTGTATAAATTTATTAAAATAATCTTCAGCAGACATGGTATAACCGCCTTCCATATCTGCTGAGGTACCTAACATGGTGTAGAAGCGATCATTGAATAGGTACTGATTATTAGACAATTTAAATTCCCAGCTTGCCAGATTTGCCATCTCCAAAGCATTCTCCAATTGATCTTGACTCATCAGTAGTGCTTTTTCAGCCTTTAAAATCTCATCAATATTTTCAACCATTTAATAATATTCCCCCATAATCAAATTCTCAAATCCCACGACTTAAAAATGAAAGAACGATTTTTATGTTTTATTTTAATATTTTTAAATAAAAATTTAATTGTATTCTATCTTTATCGAAATGTTTTTATGAATAAATTTTTTAATGTAATGTATCCTTTATTCATACCTATTCAACACTAGTTATAATAGTTATATATCCTAATTAGATTATAATTCTGAAAGTATTAGACACGAATATTTGGTTAAAAAAATGGGGATCATAAAAAAAATATCATTAACAATTTTAGTAGTTCTGATTGTAATTTTGGGCTTAGTAGCAGTACAAAATATTATTGGAAACTATAATTATTCCCAATCGTCCAGTTTAACTTCTCAATCTGCAGAATCTGTTGTTTACATTCAAAATGGGGTTACGGGTCAGGTCACAATAACAGATCCTTTCCTAAACAGAACAACTAATGTCAATATAATCTATTATCCATTGGATACAGGATCAGGGTTTATTGTTAATAGTAATGGATATATTATAACTGCATTACATGTTGTTGGTGATCTTGATTCACTTAACAATCAGACACTTAAAAGAATGGATAACAGCGATGTCCAGCATTACATTGAAAGAGCCGCCGTTAAAGGTTATGTATCGGAGTACAACCCTGATTTAAGCTATGAACTGGCCAATAATGTTTCTGGTAACTCACACCTTCATCTTGATCTTAACACCACAACGGATATCTTAAATCGAAAAAATCTTTTGAAAGTCCAAACAGCCCAACAGCTAATAAAAGTCAATCTACCCGGAACAAGCAGTACAAGTCTCAATGCAAGTATAGTGGATGTTGGAAATCCCAGTACAGATGATGATATAGCACTTTTAAAGATCGAAACCCCCCTTAAAAACCTGCCTAAATTATCTGTTAATTCAAAAAATCCGGGAATATTTGAAGGAGTCCATATATATGGATATCCTGGAATAGATAATGCAGTTAATTCAAATTATAATCCATCCGTAGTAACTCCATCCTCATCATCAGGGTTAATCACATCAGAAACATTCAAAAACGGCACAAATTCAAATACGTTCAATTTCAGTACCATATATGAAAACATAGCAGACTGGTACAATGTAATTTTAACCCCAAAAACATCCCCTAACAGCACATTATATTATGGAACAACTGCAGTGACAACAAGTGGTTACAGTGGAGGTCCTGTTGTCGATTCCAAAAACAACGTGCTGGGAATAATAATATTCAGTATAGGATCTGAAGATGCATTCAAACAGAATATCAAAATAACATCAAGTCTGTTCCTTTCTTCACAGAACATCATAAAGATATGCAAAAAAAATAACATTCCCTTAAAAGTAGTGTAATTAAAAAAATACACGGTAAAAGAAGAACATAATAAATTACTGTGAATGGATATTTATAAGTTATTATAAGGAGAATTCAGTTTATGATTATCATCAAATCTCCGTATCAACTAAATGAGACTCTCGGTCGGTTACTAAAGGTACTAGTAGAGCATGATATGACGATCTTTGCAATAGTTGATCATTCAGGTGGAGCCGCTCAATTTGATCTTTCTATGCCAGATACCAAACTTATTATTTTTGGTAATCCTAAAGGAGGCACAGATCTCATGTTGACAGATCCAAATTTTTCTATAGATTTACCTCTTAAAATAGTATTAAGAAACAATAATGGAGAAACAGAGATATTTTACCAATCAATAGGGGAATTAGCTACAAGATATAATGTATCAGAGCTCAATGAGAATATTATAAAAATGGATAAAAATATTGAAAAGTTAATAAATCGTGTGATAGAATAATATGATCCATTAAATTATTTGATAAAAATATGTTATAATATTATAATTTTAAGATTTATGGGTGTAAATCTATTACTTTACTTTAAGGGGGATTTATTTTTGTTTTACAGAAATTTTGGAAAAACAGGTAGGAAAGTTTCAATACTCGGCTTTGGATGCATGAGGCTTCCCATATTGGATGGGAGAACTGACAAAATAAATGAACCCCTGGCAACTGATATGCTTCACCATGCAGTAGATCTTGGTGTAAATTATGTAGACACAGCCTATCCATACCATGGAACTTCTGCTTATGAGGGAGGTATGAGTGAAATATTGGTTGGGAATGCATTAAAAGGTGGATACAGGGATCAGGTATACCTTTCAACTAAACTACCCACTTGGCTTGTTCAACAGAAGGAAGATATGAATAATTATCTTGATAAACAGCTCAAACGGCTTCAGACAGACAATATAGATTTTTATTTGCTGCACGGTCTTAACAGGGATTTTTGGGATAATTTAATAGATTTTGACGTTTTTGAGTTTCTGGATTCTGCCATTGAAGATGGAAGAATAAGATACGCTGGTTTTTCATTTCATGATGAATATGATTTTTTCAAGGAAGTTGTAGACTCATACAACTGGAGTTTCTCTCAAATCCAATATAATTACATGGATGAGGAGTTTCAGGCCGGTAAAGCCGGTCTTGATTATGCATCGTCAAAGGGTCTGGGAACCGTGATCATGGAACCACTTAGAGGTGGCTGTCTCACAAATAACGTTCCCCCTGATGTTCAGGCCATATGGGATAGTGCTGAAGTCCATAGAACTCCTGCCGAATGGGCTCTGCGGTTTCTATGGGACCAACCCGAAATAAATGTAGTTTTAAGCGGTATGAGTACTATGGAACAGGTTATTGAAAATTTAAAAATCGCAGAAGATGGAAACATCCATATCCTAACAGATAATGAGCTGAATCTGTTCAATAAGGTAAAAGAAATTTATAATGAAAGGATTCATGTACCATGTACAGCCTGCAATTATTGCATGCCCTGTAAAAATGGAGTGGATATTCCATTAAACTTTAGCCTTTTAAATGATGTTTATATCTACCAGAACATGGGAAAACCATCAGGAAACTACTCCTTTCTATCAGCAAAAAAAATGAGTGCTTCATTTTGTGATGAATGTGGCGAATGTGAGGAGAAATGTACTCAAAACATTCCTATAAGAAAATATCTTAAAGAAACCCGTGAAACCTTTGAAAGGAATGAATAGAGAAATTATCTTAAAAAAATATTCTTTTTATTTTACCTCGATCAATATAAAAATAAATGTTTAATTTCTTTATATATATTAAAAAGCATTGAAAACAGCATCAATTAACCTGTAGGAGTTTTTAGAAACATCAGAGTTTCCAAGCCATTCCGGAATCTCGTAAACAAATACAGGAGTTCCGGTAGCAACAATTGGATCGTCAATTTGGGTAATTGATGATCCTTCAGGTGCTTGATCTGTGTTTCTGGTGTAGTAATTGAAATCTGGTAGAATTTTATGGACTGATTGACTCAGGGCTAATGATTTTGCATCCATACTAGGAGTTGCTATGTAATAGCCGTTACCATAACCCTGTTCATGGTCATGTACAATTATTACCATACTGTAATCTGAATTTTTAATGTCAGGTATTACATATTGAGCAACCAGATCTTGACCATTTTGACGGCCAACTGTGAAGTCTTGAGGATCTAGAGTGACTTTCACTTGATAATTCACAATTTCAACGTTATGAGTTTCTGCATATGATTTAACAACATCGGGTACTACATTTTTAGCTGATAATTCCCTGGGATGCATTCCTGTTACAACCGCAATTTTAGTACCAGATACCCCCGGATGCGTATAAACTATCTTACTAACAGAACCAAGATTGTTAGAGCCCAAAAGGGTAGATGAATTTTCTATGTTGGCCCATGCATATGCTAAAACAACTGTAACAGCAAAGATAATAAGTACCACAAGAAATTTGGATTTTAATCCCCTTTTCTCACTCTTTTTAGGATATTTATTCCTGTTATAATAATCATCAAGGTTGTTGTAAACCTTTAATACTCCACCACAGTCACATGTGGAATAAAAATCTTCTGGTGATTCACCTGGTTGAAGCTCATAACACTTCTCACATTTATCACAGCATAAATAAGTCACAACGATCCTCCAATAAAAATAAATAAAACATTATTTATTTTATTACTAACATCTTGTTTTAGTTCTATTTATATTAAGCATAGAAAAAGCTTTGTCATTATATGTGAATAAAAATTATTTCATACGCCCCATTCTCCATAAGGAAATCCTTTGAAGATTTTATGCTATACATGGCAAATTTTTAAGGTTTTAATTATTAATAATTCTCTTATATTATTATGTGAATCATGAAATTCTACGTATAAAATTTCTCAAATGCCATATTACATGAGCTAAAAACGGCTCCTGTGAAGGCAATCTTCTACAGCAAGATCTTGCACATTCCTTACAGTAGCCCTTACATAATTCAATATCTTTTCTTACAGTTTCAATTTCAGTTCTTGGAGCGTATTTCACATATATAGGAATACCTATTAATATAAGAATAATTCCTGTCATAATTTGATTAATGGAACACTGAGACATGATATAGATGGTGATTATAATTCCTAAAACTGGTATAACCCTCGGAAGTTTAATACCACCACCAATATTCTTTCGGAGTGGGAATAGGGATATGCATGTGACTAAGTAGCAAAAAAGCATCGTAAAGACTGAAAGTATAATTAGCTGGCTTATGGTGCCGAATATAGCTGCTATTAATGTGATTGTACTTTGTATTAAAAGGGCAATATATGGTGTGTTGTATTTCAGATGAACCTTTGCAAAAAAATGAGGAAACAAACCATCTCCTGCCATTGCATAGGGAATTCGTGCTGAACAAAGGATACCTGCTTCATCAGAACCCGAAATAGAAAAAAGAGCACCTACAGTTAAAATAATAGCCCCTAATGTTCCTATGATAGCAAAACCTGCTAAAGATAGTGGTGAGGTTGCTTTAGAAAGTTCCATCCATGGCACAGCTCCTAAAACCACAAAATTAGTTATCACATAGAACAATGTTATCACAGTCATGCCCACACCTATAGCTAGGGGAATAGTCTTTTTAGCATCAATTATCTCATCGGCAGGAACAGTAACCAGTTCAAATCCTATATAAGCCCAAAATATAAGTACTAATGCACTTCCCAAACCACCGAATCCTAATGGTACAAATGGTGTGAAATTAGCTGCAAGGATAGATGGCTTCATAATAAAAAAGATAATTCCTACCAGGGTGAAAAACAATATAGGTGCAATCTTCAGTACAGTAAGTATATCATTAGCTTTTCCAGCTTGCTTAACACCAAAAAGATTTATAACAGTGAGCAAAAGGACAAATAGAATTTTAATTATTATCTGAACAGATTGAGGCATGTTTGGATAGAAAAAAGCAAGATAAGATACAAAAGCCAGTGGAAATACTGCTATTGCACTCCATTCGGCTATAAGAAGAGACCATCCTGACAAAAATCCCCAGAAATCTCCAAAAGCCTCTTTGGCATAGGCATAAGGTCCTCCGACCTTGGGAACAATGGAAGAAGCTTCAGCAAAGCATAAAGCTATGGTAATAGCCATAAGTCCGGCTATGATCCATGCCAAGAGTGAGGCTGGTCCAAGAAAACCGGCTCCAAATGAAGCAGCTATGTAAATATCAGCACCTACAATGGCACCAATAACCAGATTCATGACCTCAAAAAGACCAAGTCCATCTTTCAATCCTGCCAAAACATCACCTCAATTTATTCTTATATTATTTAACACTTGATACTGAATACTGCATACAAAATTTCTATTCCAATGATGGATTTGTTCTTATTATTAAACAAGCCAAATATTGAATAGTATAGATAAATGAGCTCAGAGTTGTCCTATCCATTCAGAATGTTATCAAGGTAGTTTATATGATCTGGATCTTTAATTAGAAATGAATTCACTTCCAATTTGTGAGTATTTCCTCCCTGTTGAAAGTAATTGTACTAATGTAGAATAGAAACAAATCAATCACTAATAAAATGCCTGAAATGATCAACAAGTTATTAATATGAAGTGAAATGAATCCAATCTGACTCAAGATATAAATTCCAAAAAACGGAATAATTACCAGTTGTCCCAGCTGCTGTGCAGAGCGTACATCGTTAACTCTAGAAGATATAATAACTCCCAGCTCAACAGAAAGTATTGAAGCAAGGGGAGTAATAATCAATATCATTATTGCAATGTCCCAGTTTGGAAAATAGAAATAACCTAATGTTTTATAAGTCATTATATCAGTTAGTACCATGAATATCACCAGACCAACATAGATTGAGACGATGGTGGGTAAAAATGCTGCGAAACATTTTCCCAATAAAATTTCACCATCTGTTGTTGGAGTTGCAAGAAGGGGCTCAATACTCTTTTCAACCTTTTCGCCAATTAAACTGTAAGATGCTATCACAGTTGTAAGAGATGCTGCCAATATTATAAAGAAAAAAGAGAATGAATTTAGAAGTTCTGAAAGTAAAGCGGGAGGAATACCCTGACCTGAACCAATTGCAATGGGCAGACTAATCGAAACCACAAATGGTAAAAGAACTACAGAATAGATAACGCTCTTTTTATTTCTGAATATACTAAAGTCCTTGGCTGCTATAACCCATGATTTCCAGATTTTCATTCGCTTTTCCTCACAAATTTCAGATACGCGTCTTCCAACGTTGGACTAAGCTCGGTTACGTATTGAACATGGCCACCAGCGCCGACTATAGCATTCACAATGTTCGGATTATCCAATTTAGGATTTACCACATCAATAGTGAGTTTGTTATTATTACGGACGATCTTCCCTAAAGATAATTTGTCCAGTGCTTTTAAAATCACTTCATTTATTTGTTCTAATTGAATTACTGTCTTTTTACCCCAAACAGACTCCTCAAGTTCTTCTGGAGTTCCTATTGCCCTCAGTTTTGTGTTTAATATTCCAATTTTGTCACATAACCTTTGAGCCTCATCAAGATTGTGTGTATTAAGGAAAATAGTTTTCTTTTCTTTTTTTAACTCGAATATAAAATCCCTTACTATTTTGGAAGATTCTGGGTCCAGGTTTACTGTTGGCTCGTCCAGGAACAATATTTCAGGATCATGAATGAGGGCTCGTGTTACAGCTAGTTTTTGTTTCATTCCTTTAGAAAATGTTCCAACCTTTACATTCCTTTTATCCCAGAGTTCTAGCATCCTGAGCAAACGCTCAATATTTTCTTTCCTTCGCTGTTCTGGGCATTCATACAGCTTCCCATAAAAGTCAAGATTTCTATAAGCACTTAATTCTTCGTAGAGACCTACGTTATCGGGTACCAATCCAATAATCTTCCTGATCTTCAATGAATCTGAATAGTTACTCACATCATAATCTGCGATATGGGCTTCTCCACTAGTTTTAGATATTAGGCAGCTAAGCATCCTAACTGTAGTAGTCTTTCCAGCACCATTTGGTCCTAGAAACCCGAAAATCTCCCCTTCATTAACATGAAAAGTTATTCCATCCACTGCCTTCACATCACCAAACACACGGGTAAGATTCTCAACATCAATCAAAATGTATCAACCCACAGGTTTAGATACTCCTTATAAGGAAAGTTTAAAGGATTTTCAATGATTCTATATTTGTTATTCATAACGCTGCCCCCTGGTTTTTGATACTCTACACTTCTAATATCCTAGGATCTAATTTTTTTGAGGAAAAAAAGAAATTTTTGGAAGTTAATTTATAGAAAATTTTCCAGTTTCCTTTTATTTTCTTTAGGTTTTTCAGACTCCATGTTTTCTGTTTTTAAGAAGTTAGAAATGTCACTTATACTGTTCATGAGTGGAGCAGGGAATATTATAGTTGAGTTTTTCTCAACAGCTATCTGGTTTAGAACTTGCATTATCCTGAGCTGTAATGCAATTGGATGTTGTGATATTATGTCCGCAGCATCTCCCAACTTAGCAGCTGATAAATATTCACCATCAGCAGCAATGATCTTGGCTCTTTTCTCTCTTTCAGCCTCAGCTTGTAATCCTATAACTC
>Ga0302164_10000363_pt1 | contig 15847 bp, 13 predicted proteins | sample I_Fen_E3_1_FD_193500 | JGI IMG/M metagenome (GOLD analysis project Ga0302164, IMG submission 193500) | Peat permafrost microbial communities from Stordalen Mire near Abisko, Sweden - I_Fen_E3_1 | ecosystem: Environmental > Terrestrial > Soil > Wetlands > Permafrost | place: Sweden: Abisko...
TTTTGGAACATTGATAGTTTCTTCTCTTTATCTTCTGACTAACTATATCTATATAAAAATACTTCCTCTTGCTGGTTCTCCTGATGGCGCAGATGCGTTGAGCCGTGGTATACAATACGCTACAGACGATAGGGTAGGAACTTCGGCAATGAGTGTGGTTTTTGGAAACTCTGCAGCTGTTATTATGGCTGTCTTTATTATGATAAGCACTTTTGGATGCAATAATGGTCTGATTATGGCAGGTCCGAGAGTGTTTTACGCAATGGCCAGGGATGGGCTGTTCTTCAGGAAAGTTGGAGAAATCAATAAGAACGGAGTTCCTGGTTTTGCAATTGTCGTTCAGGGAATATGGTCGATACTGCTTTGTTTGTCAGGAACATACGGAAATTTACTTGATTATGTGATCTTTGCCGTGTTAATATTCTTCACTTTGACAATTCTGGCAATATTTATTCTGAGGGTAAAACGACCGGATATTCCCCGGCCATATAAAGCATTTGGGTATCCGGTAATACCATCACTGTATATATTAACGACGATAACAATAATGGTAATTCTTTTAATCTACAAGCCGGATTATACTTTTCCCGGCCTAGGTATTGTTGTCCTGGGTATTCCTGTCTTCTTCCTCTGGAAAAGAAGAAACTTGAATCATTTGAAAAATGAAAAGGAGAAGGGGAGAGAAGAAAAGACTTAGAGACTTAGTGACAAAGGGACTTAGAGACTTAGAATCTAGGGCTATTTGATAAGTACAGAATAAACTTAAAATTGTTCCGATAATCTTTGCGGTTAATGGATTTAATTTTCTGAAAATGTTTCCTGAAGAATTTATAAAGAGAATTCAGACTCAAAAATACATTGATGCAGATGCTCTTCTGAAGGCGATGCAGGAGCCGTCGCCTGTCAGTATACGACTTAATCCGTCAAAATGGAGAAACAGGCCATCCGGCTCCGAGGTTATTTCATGGTGCAATAACGGATTTTATCTTGAAAATAGACCCTCGTATACACTTGATCCTCTGTTCCATTCAGGGTGTTACTATCCTCAGGAAGCTTCGAGCATGTTCCTTGAAGAAGTTATCAGACAGACTTGCAATCTTAATCAAGATTTAAAAGTACTCGATCTTTGTGCGGCTCCAGGGGGCAAAAGCACTCTTCTTTCTGATATTATTGGTCGCGATAACTTACTTGTCGCTAACGAACCTATCAGGTCAAGAGCAGCAATTCTCGCTGAGACTCTCACAAAATGGGGCTCCGGAAATACAGTTATTACTCAGAACGACCCTTCCGCATTCGGAAGATTATCAGGATATTTCGATATAATTCTCGTCGATGCTCCGTGTTCCGGTGAAGGGATGTTCAGGAGTGAAATTGCTCTTAATGAATGGTCAGTTGGCGATACTTTGCATTGTGCCGAAAGACAGAAGAGAATAGTAATGGATGTCTGGCCTGCACTTAAGCAAAACGGCATACTTGTTTACAGTACCTGCACCTTTAATCCCGGTGAAAATGAAGAAAACATCAAATGGCTCACTGAAAAGAATGAAGCTGAAAGTATCAGGCTTGATGTAAAGGATTTTGATGGGATTACTGAAATAGACTTCGAAGGTATCTGTGGCTACGGATTTTATCCAGGAAAGATCAGGGGTGAAGGATTTTTTATTTCCGTTGTAAAGAAAACAGGAAAACAGGGAAGCGTACACATCAGGAGCCAGAAGAAAACAGAATTGAAACCAGATAGAAATGACCTTGGGGTTGCTGACAAATGGACATCTTTTTCAAAAGAACGACTATTCAAATTGGGTGATGAACTATTCGCTGCACCCTGTAACATGGAAGATTATCTTTACCTTTATAAGAATCTTAAAGTAGCAAGGACCGGTACAAAAATATTTTCATCTAAAAACTACAAATATCTTCCTTCGCATGAACTCGCTCTTTCAATTAACCTGAGAAAAGATGTATTTCCTAAAAATGAAATAACTCTTTCAGAAGCACTTTCATTCATGAAACGTGACAACGTCATTCTTCATGGTGCTCCAAAGGGCTGGAATCTTGTAACTTATAAGGAGATTAACCTGGGTTTTGTAAACAACATCGGCAACAGGGTTAATAATTATTTTCCTGTGGAATGGCGGATAAGAATGAATCTTCCGGAACCTGGGAAAGAGAATATCATTGTATGGGATCAGTAAAATAATAGGACCAGATGAAAAATCTATCACGTGAGTTTCAGATTTTTACAAAGCCAGTTGGATCGTCCTGCAATCTGAATTGTAGCTATTGTTATTATCTGTCTAAGAAAAGCCTATACACTGAAACTGGTCACTTTCTTATGTCAGATGATATTCTGGAAGAATATATAGTTCAACATATTAATGCAACGACTGAAACAATCATTAACTTTTCATGGCATGGTGGCGAACCCTTACTTGCCGGAATTGATTTCTACCGGAAAGTCCTGGAATTTCAGGCAGTTCATATACCGGAAGGGAAGACAATTATAAATGGTATTCAGACCAATGCTACACTTATCAATGACAAATGGAGCAGATTTTTTGCTGAAAATCAATTTATTATAGGAATCAGTATAGATGGTCCTGCGGAGTTTCATGATATTTACCGTAAAACCAGGGAGGATAGTGCAACATGGAATAAGGTAATGAGAGGATTTCAACTATTAAAGGAACAAAATATAGTTGCCGAAGCGCTTTGTGTTGTGAATTCTGAAAATGTTAAGCATCCGCTGGTAATCTATAATTTTTTCAGACAGATGGGGGTAAAGTATATTACTTTTCTTCCCCTTGTAGAATCTGACAATCATCAATCGGGAGGAGTAAGCAAAAATTCAGTTCCGTCAGAAGAATTCGGAAATTTCCTGAGCAAGATATTTGATGAGTGGGTTGAAAATGATATTGGTGATATAAAAGTCCAGATCTTCGAAGAAGCTGCCAGGAAAGCATTTAACCAGGATCATACATTATGTATTTTTAAAGTGAATTGCGGAGGAGTTCCTGTTGTTGAGCGCAATGGTGATTTTTATTCCTGCGACCATTATGTGGATAAAGCTCACCTTTTAGGAAATATAAAGGATCATTCCCTTGCTTATTTTCTCGATAGTGAAATTCAGAAGGAGTTCGGAATGGCTAAGTCTGTTTCTCTTCCGGATTTTTGTATTGCATGTGAAGTAAGGGCAATGTGTAACGGAGAGTGCCCTAAGAACAGATTCATTTTAACTCCTGATGGCAGTCCCGGCCTAAACTATCTCTGCAAGGGATACAGATATTTTTTCAACCATATCAGTCCTTTTGTTGAGGCAATAGGTGAAGCATGGAAAAATCAGAAAGGCTGATATATTATTTCAGTTTTTCTTTAAAAAACGCTATTGTTCTCGACCAGGCAAGCTTAGCTGCCTGTTCATTATACCGCTCGGGACTGGAATCATTGTTAAAGGCGTGCTTGGCTCCCTCATACATAAATATCTGGTATTCTTTTTTCTCTTTTTTTAATGCTTCTTCAAAAGCCGGTATACCTGGATTTATAAAGGAATCATCGCCTGCATAATGGGCCATAATTGGAGCTTTGATCATCGCCACCTGTTCTGCAGTCGGCTGCTTGCCATAATATGGGACCGCGGCATCAAGATCGGGCGAATTTACGGCTACCTGGTTTGTCATTCCACCTCCCCAGCAGAATCCGGTGCAGCCCACCTTGCCTGTCGAAAGCGGCTGTGTCTTAAGGTACCTGACGGCTGCAACAAAGTTTTTAACTGTTTTGTCATAATCAAGCTGGCCTATCATTTTAACAGCTTTATCCTGATCATTCTCAGGTGTTCCTCCCAGCGGGGACAGTGCATCGGGGGCCAGGGCAAGGAAACCCTCTTTAGCTATTCTTCGAGTAACATCCTGGATATGAGGCTGCAAGCCTCTGTTCTCATGAATAACAAGCACTGCAGGAAATCTTTTGCCAGTTTTTGGCCATGCAAGAAATCCTTTCATTTCGCCTGTCTCTCCCTGATATTTAACAAATTCAGTCATTAGGTCAGGATCAGCCTGATCGAATAAAGAGGCGCCAATACTGTTTTCGTCCAGAATTGGCAACAAAGCCATTGCGGCGGCTGTACTGCCTGCAACCAAAGCAAGTCTCCTGACAAAATCACGGCGGTTTGTCCGGCCTTGCTTATAGTCAACATAAAGAGATGTGATTTTTTTATCCATAATCATCAGGGTAATATTTGTTAATACATAGATTTTTCTTATACCTGAATTAATTTTTTACATTTGTTTGAGGCAGTAAATATCAACTTATCAAGTTACAACGAAAACTGAAGATGTGCAAATATAGTTGATATCACAAAATGAATTTAACAAAAGCATATGATGAAAAAGGACATTGAAATCGCTCAGGAAGCCAACATCAGACCTATAGGTGAAATAGCTGCTAAGCTTGGAATTCCTCAGGATGAACTGGAGATGTATGGACGTTATAAGGCAAAGATACCTCTACATTTTATAGACGAAGAGCACATAAAAAAATCAAAGCTGATTCTGGTGACAGCAATAACCCCAACACCTGCTGGCGAAGGAAAGACTACAACTTCTATCGGGTTGGCACAAGCCCTTAATCTTTTAGGAAAAAAAACTACAGTTGTTCTGCGGGAACCATCTCTTGGACCTGTTTTTGGAATAAAAGGGGGGGCTGCAGGAGGAGGTTTTTCTCAGGTCATTCCAATGGAAGATATCAACCTGCATTTTACTGGAGATATTTCTGCAGTTGAAAAAGCGCATAATCTTCTCGCTGCTCTGATTGATAATAATATACAGCATAAAGGAGGCAATCTGGGTATCGATCCAAGAACAATCGAATGGAAAAGGGTTATTGACATGAACGAGAGATCTCTTCGTGATATTATCATTGGACTTGGGGGACCAAAAGAAGGAGTACCCAGGCAGTCGGGTTTTAATATAACTGCTGCATCGGAGGTTATGGCAACACTCTGTATTTCGGAGGATCTGAATGATCTTAAAAAGAGACTTGGAAATATCTTTGTGGGTTACACCTATAATGATAAACCTGTTTTTGCACGCGATCTGAAAGCTCAGGGTGCAATGACCGCACTTCTGCGGGACGCTATAAAACCTAATCTTGTTCAGACTCTCGAAGGTACCCCTGCAATCATTCATGGAGGGCCATTTGCCAATATTGCACAGGGGACAAATTCAATTATTGCCACAAAAACAGGTCTCTCCCTGAGTGATATTGTAGTAACTGAAGCAGGTTTTGCCAGCGAACTGGGAGCCGAGAAGTTTTTCAATATAAAATCACAGTTTGGAAATCTCCATACCAGTGCAGTGGTTATTGTTGCTACCATACGCGCATTAAAGTATCATGGAGGTGCCAGGTTATCAAATATGCAAAAAGAGGATCTTGTCGCTCTTCAGAAAGGATTTGATAACCTCGACAAACATATTGAAAACATGAAGTTCTATGGATTCAGACCGGTAATTGCAATTAACAGATTCGATTCCGATACAACAGATGAGATAGATCTTCTGATCAAACATTGTGTTTCACAAAAGGTCGAAGTTGCAATAAATGAATCATGGTCAAGAGGAGGAGCAGGGGCTATCGATCTTGCTGAAAAAGTTTTAGAAAGGATAGCAAATTCACCTGAATGTTTCAGACCACTTTATGAACTTTCATGGACCTTTGAAAAAAAGATTTCTACTATTTGTCTTATGATGTACGGTGCTGACCATGTTGAATATACAATTCAGGCTAAGGAAAAACTTGAGAAAATAGAACAGCTTGGACTCGGGAATCTGGCGGTTTGTATAGCCAAAACACAGAAGTCTCTCTCTGATGACCCGGCAAAAAAAGGAAGACCAAGAGGATTCACAGTGAAGATCAGGGAGGTTGAACTTTCATCGGGGGCAGGATTTATTGTTCCCATAGCTGGTACGATAATGAGAATGCCCGGACTGCCTGCAAACCCTTCTGCTGAAAACATAGATATTGATAAAAATGGCGTAATAACTGGTCTGTTCTGATGGTCCCTAATATTTCAGGTGTAATACTGGCTGGCGGTGCAGGCAAAAGATTCGATGGCATAATTAAAGCAAAAATTGTCATTGAGGGTAAAACGATTATTGCAAGGATTATTGAAACGTTAGGTGAAATTTTTGAAGAGATTATTATTGTAACAAACATGACTGATGAATTCAGTGAATACAATAATTGCAAAATAATAAGTGATCAGTTTCTTAATAAAGGGCCACTCGGTGGCATTCATTCTGCGCTGAAAGAAACACACAGAGAGGCACTTTTCGTTGTCGCAGGAGATATGCCTTTTATTGAGAAGAAGCTTATTCTCAGACAGGTAGATTTCTATGACAATAATAAATGTGATATTTTGATACCGCAGATTAATGAATATATAGAGCCACTTCATGGGATATATAAAAAAAGCATTTTAAGAAACATTGAAGAGTATCTTGAGAGTGAAAATAATTATGCTGTCAGAGAGTTTTTAAATAAAGTCAATACCCGGTATATGCACCTTGAAGGATCAGAAAAATACACGCATATCTTCATAAATATTAATTCCCCGTCTGATATCTCTGATATTCAAAATCAAAGAGGGATTAAATAATAAAATTCTTTTTTAACCATTATCAGACTCTATGATATGACAGATTGATTAAATGCATTTTTTATTAACTTTATCTCCGTTTTAATAAAGATACCATGAAGAGAATTCCATTTTATATCCTTGTGATCGCCGTTTCGCTTTCTGCTTGTAAAAAATACAGCAAGTATGACGGAGTATCCTTCACTGAAAAGGAACCACGCGACTGGGAAAACCCGGAAGTATTTAATATTAACAGGGAGGAGCCGCATGCTTCTCTGATAAGCTTCGCTGATGAAACAAGTGCGCTTGAGGCCGTAAAAGAAAATTCACCTAACTATAAATCACTTGACGGACTGTGGAAATTCAACTGGTCAAAGACGCCTGATCAGAGGCCATATTGGTTCTTTAAGGATGATTACGATATCCGCGACTGGAAAGATATTGAGGTCCCTTCAAACTGGCAGATGAAGGGTTATGATGTACCCGTTTATGCAAATATTACTTACCCGTTCTGGACATATGAAGATGCTTTTAATTCTCCGGCAGCTTTGAAAACAGTAGGTTCTCCCCGACCGGAGATAAAGGATGCTAAGGCCCCGGGATCCCCCTCTTCTGCTTATGTTTATAAAAAGGCTCCTCCTAATATCCCACATGACTGGAACCCCGTTGGATCATACAAAAGGAGTTTTACTATTCCATCCGATTGGAAAAATAAAGAAATATTCCTTCAGTTCGGAGCTGTCAGCTCAGCCTTCTATGTTTGGGTAAATGAGAAACTTATTGGTTACAGCGAGGACAGCAAAGAGCCGGCAGAATTTAATATTACGAAATATCTCAAAGGAGGAAAAAATTCTCTTGCTGTGGAAGTTTACCGCTGGTCGGATGGAAGTTATCTTGAAGATCAGGATTTCTGGAGACTCAGCGGTATTCAAAGAACAGTTTTCCTTCATGCACGTCCAAAAACATTCATAAAAGACTTTTTCGCAGTAGGAGATCTTGACAAAAACTATAATGATGGTATGCTGAAAATTGATGTTTCTTTAAAGAGTGCTGTAACAACTACAGGCGACTTTGTTGTTGATGCCTCGTTGTTTGAAGGTACACAAAAACTTTTTACCGAATCCAAAGACGTAAGATTATCAGATGACAAGGCAATAGTCAGTTTTGAAAAAGATATTAAGGGCATAAAAAAATGGTCGGCTGAAAAGCCAAATCTCTATTCACTGGTGATAAGCCTGAAAGACAAAAGCGGAATTATTGATGAAAGCATAAGTACAAAAATCGGATTCAGAAAGGTGGAAATTATTAATTCACAGCTTCTTGTTAATGGTGTGGCTATCCGCTTGAAGGGAGTTAATATGCATGAACATAATGAATTGACCGGTCATGTTATCGATGAGGCAACAGTATTGAAGGATATCCGTACTATGAAAAGCAATAATATCAATGCCATGAGGACCTGTCATTATCCCCAGCAGGAGTACTGGTATGAGATGTGCGATAAATATGGACTGTATCTTATTGATGAGGCGGATATTGAATCGCATGGAATAGGATATGATAAAGATGTAACCCTGGCAGACAAACCAGAGTGGGCAGCAGCACATCTCGACAGGATGAGAAGAATGGTTGAGAGAGATAAGAATCATGCTTCCGTGATAATCTGGTCAATGGGTAATGAAGCAGGTGATGGCCATAATTTTGTGAATGGCTATAAATGGATCAAAGGACGCGATGTGACCCGACCGGTCCAGTATGAACGGGCTGAGAAAAGTACAAATACGCCTGAGCGGCATACAGATATATGGTGCGATATGTATGCTACTATCGAGGAAATAGAAGCCTACGCTAAGGATGTAAAAAAAGACAGGCCTATGATAATGTGCGAATATGCTCACGCAATGGGCAACTCGACAGGGAATTTCCAGGATTACTGGGATGTAATAGAAAAATATCCAAAGCTTCAGGGTGGTTTTATATGGGACTGGGTTGACCAGGGATTTCTTAAAACAAATGAAAATGGTGAAAAATACTGGACATATGGTGGTGATTATGGAGACGAAGGTATCCCCAGCGATGGTAATTTTAACATTAACGGTCTGGTATGGCCGGACAGAACACCCCATCCTGGTCTGTTTGAAGTAAATAAAGTTTATCAGTATGTAGGTTTTGCAGCTGTTGATCTGACAAAAGGTATCATAAGAGTTAAGAACAAGTATGATTTCACCAACCTTTCTGAATTCAACTTTGAATGGGATGTTGTTGCTGACGGCAAAGTCATGCAATCTGGTAAACTTACTTTTCCCGATCTGAAACCAAAAGCTGAAACAATCGCTTCTATTCCTCTAAAAAAGATAGACCCTTCCCCGGGAACTGAGTATTTTCTTAATATAAGGGCCTTAAGAAGCGATGCGTGGAATTATGTTCCTGAGGATCATGTCTATGCGACTGCACAGTTTAAATTACCCATAGAAAGTAAACCTGTTCCGGCAAAAGAAAATAATCTTGCTGTTCTCCAGACCAAAACTATTGATAAGAAACTCGAGGTAAGTGGTGTTGATATGAAATTAGTTTTCGACCTTGGATCTGGTAGACTGACATCATTCAATTATAAGGGGAAAGAACTTATTAAAAAAAGTCCCGAACCTGATTTCTGGAGACCCCCGACAGATAATGACTATGGGTATGGCATGGATAAACTGCTGGAGGTATGGAAAAAAGCCGGGGAAAGAACAGTTGTGACTAAAGCAAATATTAGTCAGCCCGAACTCGGTAAAGTATTGGTTACTTTTAATTTTGATATTCCTGATGCCAGTGGTAAAAAAATCGGAGGTTATGCCACAACATTCACAATATACGGATCTGCTGATGTGGTGGTTAAAAACCAGTTCTCAAAACTATCGGACAATATTCCTGAGATTCCGAGAATGGGGATGCAGATGCAACTTCCGGCTGAGTTCACGAATCTGAAATGGCTGGGCAGGGGTCCTCAGGAAAACTATGTTGACCGGAAAACTTCAGCAGATGTTGGTCTTTACGAAAGCACTGTTGCCGACCAGTATACTCCATATATCAGACCTCAGGAGAATGGCTATAAGACTGAAACCAGGTGGCTTATTCTTACAAATGACAATGGAACTGGTATACTTATTAGTGGTGAACCATTAATCTGTTTTGCTGCACTGAATAACATACATGATGATTTTGAATCACCAGGGAAAATCGGCACATACCGGAAAGATGCTAAAACTGCAAATACACATACCATTGATGTTAAGCCACGCGACCTGGTCAATCTGAATATTGATCTGGGCCAGATGGGAGTAGGTGGTGATAATTCATGGGGTGCTTTGATACATCCTCAGTACAGGTTGCTTGATAAAAAATATGAATACTCTTTCAGGATCAGACCCATTGTTAAAGATGATGATATCCTGAAGCTGGCAAAAGAGAGATTTTAAATTTTCAGCATTTCTCTGTAGCTCTCTGTGAGTAATTGAAACCGTTGTCCGCTTTCTCATGAACTCACCCCCCTTCCCCCTCTCTGCTGTGCAAAGAGGGGGCGTAATAATCTTTAATTTATTAATATTGAGGCCATTGAAAAAGTCTTTTTTAACCACTAAGAACACAAAGAATGCACAAAGGACACAAAGTTAAAGCCTTGTATTGTAGTTCTTTGTGATCTTTGTGTAAACCCTTTGTGCCCTTTGTGGTTAATGGATTTCGACTTTTTCAACAGCCCCAAATAAAGGGTGTGAGTACAGTTATAGATGAAGAGCATAGAGTTAAACCTTCTTAAAATCCAGATTCCAGAAATGGAAGTCATTGCTGGGCAGATCAATTTTGAACCCGGTAACTTTTCCAGCTGAATTAAAATTAAAAGTGATTAATCCAAAAGTCAGGAATGGATCTTTGAAGACAACTTTAAAAGTGTCGTAATGCCAGTGTTCAAGCTCCCCTGTGAAAACCGTTTTTGCAGGTAAAAAAGTCAACCGGAGTTTGCCTGAGTCAATCTTTACCTCTGCATCCCCATAACTTTTATCACGAAAAAGTCCGGTATAGTCATCAGGTGGCAGGGATGGCTTAGTTCCCGATACCCTGCTTTCGAGTCTCTGTTTCTTGTTTGATTGTTCATACGCCTCCGAGCGGGCTTTAATATTTGTATATTCCCCTATCCAATCAAACTCTTTTCCTTTTACAAGGATATCCAGAAGGTCTCCTCTTATCGCATTGTCTACAAATCCATCATTCCCGTTGTTTAAAATAATAATTGAGATCCTCTGGTCAGGTATCAATGTTACTTTGCTTATATATCCTGGCATTCCGCCATCATGTTCAACAATCTTTTTACCATTGTAATCATATATAAACCAACCCAGTCCATACATATAGAAATTAATCCCATGTTGTTTCTGCATATTGCTTGCGCCAAGAATAGTATGTGGCTCCATGATCCGGCTAAGGGAAGCCTTCGAAATGATTCTTTGTCCTTTATAGGTACCATTATTTAAAAGGATCATTGTCCAGATGCTCAATTCATCTACACTTGAGTAGATTGCTGCTGCAGGTTTTGCGGCATTGAAATCATAAATTTCCAGGGGTCTGTTATTGAGATGACCAAACGCTATATCCTGATCTTTAGACAGTTCATCACTTGATGGTCGTGTCTGAAGCATTCCAGCAGGTTTAAGAATTCTCGATTCGACAAACTCCGACCAGGTCATTCCGCTAACTTTTTGAATCAGATCGCCCGCTATCATGAACATAATATTCTGATATCCAAATTCAATTCCAAATCTTCTGGTAATAGGTTCGTTACGCATTCTTTTCATTACCTCTTCATCAGTATATGTTGTATTATACCAAAGAAGATCACCAAAAAAAGTACCCAGTCCCGACCTATGGCAAAGCAGGTCTTCAACAGTCATCTCTTTTGTAATATAATCATCAGCCAGTTTGAACTCAGGAAAATAATCAATCACTTTATCGGTCCATTTCAATTTTCCCTCATCTACCAGTATCCCGATAGAAACTGCTGTAAATGCTTTTGAACACGAGGCAATGTTAAAAAGAGAAGTTGTATTTACAGGTTTTTTAATATCTGCATTGCTGTACCCAAGCGCCTGATGATAAACTATTGCAGAGTCCTTCATTACGGCTACTGAAAGACCCGTTGGTCTGAATACATCATAGGCTTTTTTTACCGTTGCATCTATTTTTGCCAGATCTTCTTTAGCAATCTGCGAATTGAGAAGTAAGACAGAAATTAAAATGAATGTTGAAACTGAAGCAATTATTCTTTTCATAATTTGTCCTTGATTATATAAGATAAAAATAAAATTTCATTTATTATTTTCCCGCTGATCTCGCAGATTATCGCTGATATCTGTATTCTTATCTGAATTTATGTCTCTAAGTCTCTAAGTCTCTAAGTCCCTAAGTCCCTTAGTCTTCCATTCTCCTATTCACCCATTCTCCCTTTCATTCTTGAGTCAGTTCTTCATAAAAATATGCCTCTTTTTTATCAAGATCATCCCAGGTGTAGATCTTTTTATCTCTGTTCAGGAAGTATAAATTAAGCAATGCAAAATCACCTGCGCACATTGTTGCGTGAACGAAAAGAAACAGCGACAGGCTCCATTTCCATAAACCTGGCAGAAAGATTACAAGAGATATTAGGACTGCACTGATAACAAGAAAAGGAGTTAAGGCAACAATCCTGAACTGAAACGGTGCCGCAACATACCTGTGAGCTGATACATAAAAAAGGAACTGTTTTAGATCCATTCCGATTCTTAAGTTTTTTGCTCCGGAAAAGTAATAAGGGATAATATGTAAAAACTCATGAGCCGGAATGCAGAATAAAGGCAAAATTATGAGCCCGATAGCAGAATGAACAAGAATGTGAGCTAAAGGGAAATGTCCTGCAACTTCTATTCTTATGATAATTGCGACAAACAGAAATAAAAGACAAGCTGACCAGAAAAAGTATATAAGTCCTGATTTCTTCTTCAAATAATCAAAAACAAACTGAACCAATTCCTTATATTGAATTGTAAGAAACAATTTGAATCTTTTACCGTCGTCAAGATCTTCCACAGTAAATGACATAGAAATACTTTTAACAAATTTACTTTTTATAAGATGCAATGCAAATCGGGAATAACCTTTTTATGATTTTCTGACCACAAATGCACACCTGTGTTTAATATGATGTGGCCCGGAATTTGATACATTTGCAAAAAAAGTCTGTTAGTGAAACTATTATCTGCAATAATGGTAATCTTTCTATTTGTCGCTGATGCAACAGGACAGGTAGATTCTTTAAAACAGAGGAATGATACCCTGCAGGGAAAGTCTTTTCTCCTGCAGAAAGTGAAAAGAGATGGGGTAATTTTACCTGAGGTTGAGATAAAAGAAGTGACAGTTTATGCACATCCGCAATTCGCCAAAAAAAGCGATTTTCGTAAATATGAAAGGCTGGTATATAACCTAAAGAAAGTTTATCCGTATGCTTTACTTGTGAGGAACAGGCTATCGAGGGTTAATGCTGATATTAGCAAAATCGATAATGAAAAGGATCGTAAGGAATACCTGAAAAGTGTTGAGAAAGATGTTTTTGCTCAATATGAAGGCGATATAAGGGACATGACAATCACTCAGGGTCGGTTGCTTATTAAGCTGATTGACAGGGAAACGCAGAATACGTCATATACGCTTATAAAAGATTACCGCGGAAAACTTGCTGCAGCTTTCTGGCAGGGGATAGCCCGTATTTTCGGGACAAACCTCAAAGAAGAATATGACCCTATTGGAGAGGATGCGCTTATCGAATCAATTATTTTGGAGATTGATGCAGGCAACTTATAATTTAACATAGAATAGCAGATTTGCTAAAATGAAACGCATTTTCATCGCATTAAAAGTTGAAGCCGGAGAGACCCTTAAAAGTATGATCTCTTCTCTCATGAAAGGTTTGAGCACTGAGCGGATTAAATGGACTGAAATCGGAAATATCCATATAACCCTGGTCTTCCTTGGAGATACAGAAATTAATATGATAGAGGCTATCAGCTCAATGCTGAAAGAGAAATGTGTGGGATCTGGTGTATTAGAATTGATTATCAGAGGTTTAGGTGTTTTCAGGAATATGCATGATCCGCGTATTATCTGGACAGGAATTGAACCAAACGGGAAATTATCTGATCTTAATAATCTTATTGTGAATGGACTGAAGGGATTAAACATTAAAATGGAAAACCGTCCTTATAATCCTCATCTGACACTTGGTCGTATAAAACATCTTAATGATAAGGAAGTACTTAGATCCTTGTTGGAACAATTTCAAAATTCCGAAATACAAATAGTTCAAGTAGATGAAGTTATCCTTTACGAAAGCATCCTCCTTCCAACCGGACCAGTCTATAAACCATTAGAAAGAGTCAATCTGAAGTAATATTTTCAGGTAGTTGGTTGTTTTACTTTTTTCGATTTTCGCTTCTCGTTTCATGTTTTGATTCTTCTGATCAAACCAGTAACCAGCAACCAGCAACTTTTTTAACTTTTGTCTTTTGTCTTTAACCTTCAACCTTTCAAATCCCCCGTCCTTTAAATATTATTATTAAGGTATGAAAGGCAATATTCAAATCGAAGAGGAAAGATCGGTTTTCCAGATAATAGAGATCATATTCCATTCTCTTTATCATTTCATCAACATTCGATGCATAACCATATTTTACCTGACCCCAGGATGTTATCCCGGGCTTAATTTGATGGAGTTGGATATACCGTGGTTCTCTCTGTACGATCTGATCAATATAAAACTGCTGTTCAGGACGTGGTCCAATCAGAGACATCTCGCCTTTCAGGACATTAATAAAATTCGGTATCTCATCAATTTTATATTTTCTCATAAATCGTCCTAAGGAAGTTATCCTTTTATCCCTTTTATCCGAAATAAGAATTATTTCCTCCTCGTCTCCAAAGTGCATGGATCTGAACTTATAGATATCGAATGGCTTACCATACCTGCCGATACGTTTTTGTGAATAGATCACAGGCCCCTTTCCTGTTAATTTAATTGATATTGAAACTATTATGATTACAGGGGTAAGCAATATCAGGCAAAGAAGTGTAATAGAATAATCAAATATTGTTTTAATAAAATCAGGGGAATTCTTTTTGTTTTGGTTCATGAGTTAAATATACAAAAAGAAATCAGTTGAATTTAAGACTGGAGCTGTCTTACATTTTTTATACTTTTGTCGGAAATAAAAAACTGATCGGGAAGATCGTATGACTGATATATTTGAAGCAAAAGGCAAACGAAAAAAACTAGTCGCAGAGCTACGGCTGAAAGGAATCTCAGATGAAGAAGTTCTGAGGGCGATTGATACGGTGCCCCGACATCTTTTTATGGACCCGGCTTTCCTCATTCATGCTTATGTTGATAAGGCATTTCCGATCACCTCTGGTCAGACAATTTCACAACCTTACACTGTGGCGGTCCAAACATCTTTACTACGGATAAAAAAGAGAGATAAAATTCTTGAAATCGGTACAGGGTCAGGTTATCAGGCTGCGATTCTTGCTGTGATGGGAGCAAAAGTTTATACAATTGAGAGGTACAGGGAGCTATTTTTAAAAGCTCAAAGGAATTTCATATCCCTGGGATATTCTGCCGATTTTTTTTACGGCGACGGATATGAAGGTAAACCACAGTATGGTCCATTCGATGGAATAATTATCACTGCCGCTGCTCCGGAAGTCCCTGATTCACTTCTTCATCAACTTAAAACAGGAGGACGGCTGGTTATCCCCCTTGGGAATTCTGGCTCGCAGGTTATGACTGTTGTGGAACGTACCGGAACCGATAGTTTTGAACGATCTGAACATGGAAATTTTATATTTGTTCCTATGCTGAAAGGGACTGTAAATGGAAAATAATTAATCATGAATATTTTTAAACTTGTCTTTTCCCCTATCGAAGTAAACACCTATATCCTTGTTGACGATTCAGGCGATTGCGCAATCATAGATTGTGGTTGCTATGACAGGGAGGAATGTAAAAGACTCGAGAATTTCATAAAGGATAAAAAAATCAGGCCGGTTCTGCTTTTAAACACACATTCACATCTTGACCATGTTTTTGGGAATAAATTTATTCTCGAAAGGTATGGACTGAGAACATTTTCATGCGAATTGGATGAGATGAAC
>Ga0302164_10000365_pt1 | contig 15662 bp, 18 predicted proteins | sample I_Fen_E3_1_FD_193500 | JGI IMG/M metagenome (GOLD analysis project Ga0302164, IMG submission 193500) | Peat permafrost microbial communities from Stordalen Mire near Abisko, Sweden - I_Fen_E3_1 | ecosystem: Environmental > Terrestrial > Soil > Wetlands > Permafrost | place: Sweden: Abisko...
ATTAACTCATTTTAAGAAATGGAAACAAAAACTCTTAAGATTTTATTTATAAAAACTTTGTTTTTAATTACCGGCATTACATTTGGATTTGCAGGCTCATATAAATGTGATGCGCAATCTATTGTTGGTAAGTGGAACCAGAAATCAGCTAAACAGTTCCTTACTGAAGAAGGCGCCAGGACACATGGTAAACCTGTTTTGGAAACTCAAATGTCAACTATTGGATCCGTAGTTTTTGAATTTAAGTCTGATCATACGTATATAGAGAAGACTACACATGCCACAGATTCCAAGGTACTTACTTTTACGGGGACATGGTCTGTACCGGGAAATCAGCTGAAATTGAAATTGGATCCGGAACAGGAAGATCCAAAATATAATCCAAAAAAAGACACTGTTTCACCAGACATTAATTTGTCAATAAATGGCAATGAGATGGTATGGATCACTTTTTATCCAGACAGCAAATTAACTGCAAAAACTGAACTAACTTTCACCAGATTCTGAATGAACACAAGGGTTAATTGTTGATTACTGCAATTATTCCGATTCATTATACTAATAACTATCAACAAATCATGGACTCAACTGTGACCAGTATTTTTGTATTTGCCATCTATTTAATTTTTGTGGGGGCAGGATTTTTATTAATTCCAAACATATTACTTCCATTATTTGGATTTCCTAAAACAGATGAACCATGGATAAGAGTGATGGCAACCCTTGTTTTGATCATTGCATTCTTTTACTTCGTAGCAGCACATCATAACATTGTACCAATATTTTGGGCATCAGTATTCGGGAGGTTTTTTACCTTTCTGATTTTTATGGTGCTGGTTCTGGCAAAGAAGGCTAAGCCAATGCTCATCATATTTGGAATAGTTGATGCTCTTGGTGCCGCATGGACGCTTTTAACACTTCTCTCTTAAACTACGGTTCTTGCCAGGATTTGAAATGCTTGACTGCGGTCAGGCAGTCGTACAGTCGTGCAGTCTTCATGTCTTTTGAATAATTGAGAATTATTCTACTTCTTTTATATTTTAGTGATATTACCTGATCTTAATTTCTGGATTGTCTATTCCTATTCCAATGGATATGTTTAACAACAATATCAGTATCTCTTCCAGCACCATCCACCGGATTAAAGAGGTGCAGGCTATGTTGTGTAATTATAATTTACTTAAGATGAAATAAATTTCAATATTTATTAATATTTATGAAAATCAGGATGAACTTTCAATTGTCTATATTGTTATAATACAATGGATTATATTGAATTGCAAGCCCAAATAAGCACATAAGTAAGAAGTTGATATAACTAATTACATATTGATAAGGAGAATCTCAATAAGATTTATTAAACTCATTTTAAAAATTAGATTTCTAGCAACAAGGAGGATCCAAAATATAATCCCAAAAAGATGCTATTACAACTACCAGTTCAATAACTTATCATTCAATGAACAAATTCCAGTCATACCACTTAATAATATAAAAATCATGATACGACTTTTCCTGGCAATGATTACTTCATTAATTGTTCTTTCTTCTTTTGGACAAACCCTAGCACATAAAGATTCGATAAATGTTAATGAACCTATAATAAAAGTCACCTTACTCGGTACCGGAACTCCACAGCCAATTATAGAAAGGTTTGGACCAAGTATTCTTGTCCAGGCTGGAGGTCAAACCCTGTTATTTGATGCCGGACGAGGTTGTTTACAGAGATTAAATCAGATTGGTCAATCTTATGATAAAATAAATGCTCTTTTTTTTACACATCTCCATTCAGATCATATAGTAGGATTACCGGATTTATGGCTTACGGGATGGCTTATTTCACGCCGGAAAGTGCCATTGAATATATTTGGCCCTGTAGGTACTGCTGATATGATTAAATATTTGCAAATGGCTTATGCTTTTGATATTAAGATAAGAGAGGAAGACGATAAAGCATCGGAGGAGGGAGGCAAACTCGTGGTTAAAGAAATTCAGCAGGGAAGTATTTATGATGAAGGTGGTGTAAAAGTAATTGCATTTGAAGTAGACCATTATCCTGTTGTACCTGCTTTTGGATACCGTATAGAATACAATGGTCATTCCGCTGTTTTATCAGGAGATACCCGATATTCGGAGAATTTAATCAAGTTTGCAAAGGGTACAGATTTGCTGATACATGAAGTAGCTATTGCTCCCGACACATTAAGTAAATCAGATTCCAGGTACAATATATTGGCTCATCACACGACACCCGAACAGACGGCCAGAGTTTTTAATGCAGTAAGACCTAAGCTTGCTGCGTACTCACATATTGTAAAACTTTATGGAGGAACTGAACAAGAAATATTAAAACGAGCACAGGCAAATTATTCAGGCCCTGTAATAATGGGAGAGGATTTAATGAGTTTTTCAATAAGTGATATCGTATCTGTAAATGCATGGCAGAAAAAATAACTTTTCGAGAAAACCGGACATGGTCCAATTGAAAATGGCATGAGGATCCAATTAATTTTATCTTAACCAGGTTATAATTAAGTTAATCAATAATAATTACTTCCAATCTATGACAACTTCAATTATTCGGTTTTTAAACATTCTTATTGCTGCATTACTCGCAGGCGCTAGTTTTGGGATATGGATGGGATTCAATCCTTTGCATTTGTCCCCCACAACTTATATCGAGCAACAGCAAAATATGATTAGGGCACTTAATACATTGATGATTGTACTTGTCTTTGGTGCCACAGTAATAACTATAATTTCTGCTATTCTTCAGAGAGGCGAAAAGCGAATATTTATTACTTTACTCATTGCTTCTCTATTCTTTATTGCCTGTATCCTTATATCGCGATTTGGTAATCAGCCTATAAATGATGAAATAATGACATGGACTTCAGGTAAAATGCCCATTAACTTGTCTGAACTTCGTGACAAATGGTGGACCTATCATATTTTTAGAACAATAGCCGAATTGATAGCTTTATGTCTTGTTACCTTGACAAGTGTGATAAAATAATTGCCGTACACAGTCTATCTCAAAACTGGCAAGACCTAGCAATTTATTTGCTGCAGTTCTGTAGTCGTTAAGCCCTGCGGTCTTTTGTACTAAATATATGGTTTAATATAGTGCAACTATCAATAATTGAGAAGATTATTCTGATCTGACTGAATCAGGAGACTGCAAGACTGCAAGACAAAAATATCGCCTTTGGAGAGGAATGAAAATGTATATTTGTAAAAAGTCTTGAAATTTCAGGCATTACTCCACTATTATCAATGAAATATTCAATTATTGCTTCTGAAAATTTCCAGCCTGTACGCTGGTCGGGAGGGACAACAACCGAACTTTTTATTTATCCACCGACAGCAGATTACAAGGAACGAAATTTTCAGTTCAGATTAAGTACAGCTACTGTCGAAACTGAAAAGTCCGATTTTACCCGACTGTCAGGAATTTCAAGAAAGTTGCGGGTTTTAGAAGGTGAAGTCACTTTGATTCATGATGATCATGATTCCAGACAGCTCAATAAATTTGATGCAGATGAATTTGAGGGAGACTGCGAAACATCTTCAATCGGAAAGTGCATTGACTTTAATTTGATGACAACTGGTGAAACTAAAGGAGAAATAACCGGTATTGTTGTTGAAAATGAGAAACATTTCGACTGTAATATAAAAGAAAATTGTGATTGGGTTTTTATTTACATATTTTCAGGAAAAATAAGCATTGATTTAAAGGATGATATAATTACAATAGTTAAGGGTGACCTGCTTATATTAAACAAACCAACAACAGGGAATCTTGAAATCAAAGGACTTGAAGATTGTGAATTGGTTTTCTCAGAAGTTACTTTATAATCGAATTGCAGGAATAATAAAAAGCAGATATGTCTATTTCAAAAATAATTGGATTGCAGTTTAGAAAGCCGGTGGGAGTACTTGGCAAAATAATAGCTAACCTGATGGTCGTTGGCAATCATATTTTCTATAAAACCATGATTGACTATTTAACTATTAGATCAAATGACAAAATTTTGGAAATTGGATACGGTCCGGGAATCGGTGTCGATATGATATCAAAGAGATTTGAAACTTGTGATATTTATGGGATTGATTTTTCCGACCTGATGTACCGAAGAGCAAGCAAGAGGAATAAACAAGTCATTCAAAATAACCGGGTCCATTTGTTGCTTGGTGATTTCATTGATACTGAAATCAATATGGGTTTATTCGACAAAATATTTTGTATAAATGTAGTTTATTTCTGGGATGATCTTCATAAACCCTTTAGCAGGGTTATTTCGCTTCTCAGGGATGATGGGATATTTTGCCTTTATATGGAAAAGAATGATGACTTGAATAAAGTGAAACTCACGAAGAATGATATTTTCAACAAGTATTCAATTGAGCAAATATCAAAGGCTCTGAAGGCAGTTGGATTCAAGGAGGTTGATTTCTTTTTTAAGAAAGGATATTTTATTAAAGCCAAAAAATAGCTATTAGTGTCCTTATGAATTTGTTTTGTAATTGTTTGATGATTCGGTTTAACTGAATCCGGTTAATGGTTATTGAAATTTATGATACTTTTTAAATTTATAAAACGCAGCCTAGTCGTGTTATTTATCTTTGCATCCATAAAATGCAGTAATGATAATACAAAACCAATCTCATTGGAAAATGCGAAAAAAGGTGAGTTACTATTTAATTCTGTCGGATGCACCAAATGTCATTCTCTTACCGGAGAATCAAGATATGGACCTTCATTAATTTTCACCTATGATAATGAAGTGATAGTTTACCGGAAGGGTAAAAAAGTATCTGTTAAGCTCGATCGCAAATACATCATAAGAGCTATAAAATACCCCGATTATGAAAAATTAAATGGGTATCTGGATAAAAAAATGATTCCGCCAACATTGACTACCGAAGAGATTGATCGAATAGTTGATTACCTGATTTATATCAACACGAAAGGGAACCCGTAATTAATCTTTAATCTTGCTCTGCTTTAACTTGCCTGGAGACTCATTAGTAACATTTTCTGTCCTCATATTCGGCTCATTGGTTACATGGGATAATTCGTACGTACAATTGCTTTTAATATGCTTACCGACAGAGATTGCCAATTATTAAGAGACTAATAACAAGCTGACGAATTCTTGCTTCATTAAAATAATGCAGCAACTATTTAGTAATTTTCTTTATCCCTTTGGTAATACCTGATTCATTAAATGCATCGATGCTGAAAGAATAGGTTACATCTCTGTTTAAACCTGTCAGTCTTACTGAATCACAGTTATATACCATATAGGAAGTATATAATTTGTTAATGTCAGTTCCATAGTTAATCACATAGCCGGTTGCTAAATTATCTTTTGTCCATTTAACTATAGCTCTGCGGCTGTCAGATGCATTTCGATCAACAGAAAAGTCTGCAGGCTCGACTGGTGTTTTGCCCTCTTTCTTCCCGAAGATCCGTAGATCATAAACAGAAAATTTCCCGTCAGGTACTTTTACATTCTCAATTTTTATGTACTTTGTTTTTATTGGTTTTTCCAGTTCAATGTAATCATGGCATGCATCAGTGGTATTATTGCTTTTATCAATAATAACCCTCCACAACTTCCTGTCATTTGATGCTAATATCCTGTAACAATAAAAAATGTTTTTACTATCAGGTTTCAGTTTGGAATCATTATCGGCAAAATTTACCTGAATAGCGTTAACAGTCACCTTATCGTCCAGTTCTACGCTCAACCACTCACCTGCATTACCTGTACTGGCGGACCACCATGTTCTTATATTTTCATCAAAAGCATTTTGTACCGGATATTTTTCCAATGCAGATGAAGCCTCGCATTTCTTATTATATGATAAAAGCATCCATCCTTTGAAAAGACTTTCTTTTTCAAAATCGATTTTGCTTTCTGGCATTATTGTCGGATAATCGGCAAAAGCGGTGAATGTGTGCAGTACGCCATCTTTGTCGAATGCCGCGGGGAATAATCCAAGACGCCTTTCAAAAATATGGCGGATACTGATACTCATGCTGGAAACATGCCAGTAATTGCCATATTTATCCAGAAAGGTTGAACTATGTCCGGCTCCTGCAATAAAGCCGCCGGGTTTATATGAGAAAGGACTATTCGTTTCATAGGTGAATGGGCCTTCAGGGGAATCAGATTTATAAACACCATCGGCATATGTTTTAAATTCTGTGCCGGGAGAAGCATACTGAAGGTAATATTTGTTGTTATACTTTGTCATCCAGGAGCCTTCGTTATATCCATTCTTATCTTTTTCATTTAGTTCTCCGGGGTTCTCCCAGCCATACAATTTAGGATTATGAGTGATAAGGATCTTTGGTTCTGTTACAGGTTGCATCTTCGAATCGAGCTGAACTACCCTGATAGGCTGTGATTCCTGATCTGAACATCCCCAGTAAAGATAAACCCCGCCATCATCATTTCTGAAAAAATGCGGGTCCCAAACCGGGAATGGCAGGCTTTTCGCCAAAGGTTTCCAGTTATCTTCAAATGGATTAGTGGTATAATAAATATTCTTCTTTACCATAGCTGAACCCATATAATAAGTTGTGTCATTAATTGTGATAACATCGGGTGCATAATCTTCTATTGGAAGGCTTTTAATCGGAATGAAGTTCCAGTTCAGCATGTTATCTGAATTCCAATATCCTCCGCTGTGCGATGCATAAAGAAAGTACTTCCCCTTATAAAGGGTTATAACAGGATCCGCCGCTTCCCTGTAAGGATTACTTAAAGAAGACTGAAACCGGTAATTAAGATTCATTGGATTACAAAATGTCTTTTCTTTCTCCGATGTAAATGAGAAACATAAGATGACAATCAGACAAACTAAAAGGGCCTTTTTCATACTGTTGTTTTTAATAATCAATTATATTGACAATATAATACCATTCTTCAATGCATCGTCATACTTTTCTTTATTAAAGACATAAATAAAAGGTGATCGGTGAGGACCGATATATCTTCTCTCATTTAATTTGGTAATAATACCAGAGGCAAGAAGTTTCTTTGCAAAATTTCTGTCATCGAGTTTCTTTTGGAGTATAGTTTCATAAAGTGAAGTTATTTCGGGTAAGGTAAATTTTTCAGGAAGTAATTCGTACCCGATAGGATAGAGATTTATGTCGAGCCGCAACGATTTTAAAGCCTCTTCTATAATTACTTTGTGGTCGAAGAGTAACGGAGGCATATTTTGAATATTCCACCATTTACATTCCTCAGTATAAAATTCACCCGCAGGCTTCACCCTATCGAATTCTGTAAGGGTATAATACCCTATTGAGACAAAATATTCAAGCAGCCAATTCAGTTTATCTGCGTTTACCCCGTATAACTTGCCGATCTGATTTATTGTAAAGGAAGCATCGCGGGTCCTTTCAGGGTTACCAAATGCTTTAAACTGTTTGAGATACATATTTTTCAAACCGGTTCTTTCAAAAGCTATCCTCTTTGCAGCATCATCAATTCTCTCTGTTTTTCTGATATAACCTCCGCAGGTAGTCCACTTGCTTATACCGGCAGGCCTAAGAAGCAAGACTTTCAGTTCTTTCTTATGATAACCAAAAATCACGTTATCAATTGAAATATTCTTTAAAAATGAATCAGGATCTTCCAGAAGATCTGCTGGCAAATCATCAAAACCATTCATATTTCAAAAATAAACAATAATATTACGTAATTATTACGGAATACAAAAAAACTAATTAATTTTGAATCGATTAATTCATTTATCCGTAATTTCCGCATACCTAAAATAGTATATATTTAAAACCAATACTCGCAAATAATGAAAAAAGCATCTATTATTCTTTCAATGATCATCATGGCTATTGTAATGAACACCAGTTTATTAAAAGCTCAGGATATAAATACAGGTGAAAAATATTTTACAGGCAAATTTAATCTGATGGTTTATGGCCTGCCCGACGGAGATACCAAGATGGTTTTAACAATTGTCAAAAAAGACGACAAGCTAACAGGAACAATCGTGGCCCCGGAACGAACTGATCCACCTTTAGAACTCACAGGTATTGCAGTAGCCGACAGCACATTAAACGCTACATTCAGTGCCCAGGGGATGGATATTACTCTGTTTTTCAAAATTAAGGATGACAAGAATGTAACCGGAAATATGATGAACATGTTTGACATTAAAGGGACAAAAGAGCAATAATTAGTTGTATTATTTACAAAATCATCGAGCATCTTTGTATAATAGTAACTCTAATAACAAAAAATATGACATCACGCAGGACATTTATTAAGCAATCCGCTTTTACCGCCGGATCGTTAGTGGCATTTTCTTCAATGAAATTTCCGCAATTCTCAGGGAACGATATTAAAATATCTTTAGCTGAATGGTCCTTTAACCGGGCCCTGGACTCAGGTAAAATGGACCATTTGGATTTTCCTCAAATTGCTGTAAAAGAGTTCGGGATATCAACCGTTGAATATGTCAATGGCTTTTTTGGAGGGAAAAAAATGAACTATAAAGAAGCAGGAAAAAACACTGCCTATCTTAATGAGCTTTTAAAAAGGAGTAAGGATGCCGGGGTATTCAACCATTTAATAATGGTAGATGAAGAAGGTCCTCTTTCTTCGACAAATGAAAAAGAAAGATTGGAAGGAGTCGGAAATCACAAAAAATGGATTGATGCTGCTAAATTGCTTGGGTGCCTTACAGTAAGGGTAAACCTGCACGGTGAAGGTTCTCCGCAGGACCGGAAAAAGGCTGCAATAGATTCCCTTGGCAGGCTTGGGGAATATGCTAGGCCCATGCAATTAAATGTAGTTGTTGAGAACCATGGAAGTGTGACTTCAAATGCGGAATGGGTAGTAGATGTAATGAAGCAGGTCGATATGAAGAATGTAGGAACTCTTCCTGATTTTGGAAACTGGTGCCTCACGCATCCCTGGGGTACGATTCAGGAAGGTTGTAAGGAGACTTATGACATTTACAAAGGGGTTAAATTACTGCTTCCCTATGCAAAAGGTGTAAGTGCCAAGAGCTATGATTTTGATGGAGTAGGGGAACAACCCCTTCTTGATTATAAGAAATTGATCGGTATAGTTAAAGAATCAGGATTTAAAGGGTATATGGGTATCGAATATGAAGGTACCCGGCAAACCGACGAATTTGAAGGCATTCGCAAAACTGAAAGACTGGTAAAAAAGTACTTGTAATTTAATATTAATCATTCCCTGGTTTGTCAAGACCTGAAAGGTTATTCTCTCAGGTCTTTTCCTCTGATAATAAATCTCTCAAAACCTGCCAGAGAATTGGCATCCTGGTCAAGCAGTGATTATTTCGGATCATCTTATAAAAATGTTGTTTCATTTTTTGTCAATGAGAAAAAGCTAAGTGCTGATGACCTGAAGAAAATTATAGACATCATTGAAAAAGGAGGTTAAAATAGATCATTTACTTTTGTACCTGATTAGAGTATCAACCGGCACTTCGCTATTTTACCTGTGTTATTATTTGTTCTTCAGGAACGATACATATTACCTGAGAAACAGAATTTGCCTCTTAATGAGTTTGATCCTGTCATTAATAATTCCACTCATTAGAATCTCAGGTCTTTCTACAGGTATTGTACCGATTGCACCAATGAAGAAAATGAGTGATATTATTCTATCGGGGACTATAATTGAATCCACAATAACAGAAAAGATCAGTTCCTTAAATATGACTTATTTTCTTGAGTCATTATATTTTTGTGTAACCGGTCTGTTATTGTTAAGAGATTTATTCGGAGTAGCAAAGGCATATTCTATAATCAGGAAAGGGACCGTAAAGGATTCTGCCTTCCCAAAAGTCATTTTATCGGAAATGGGATATCCTCCTTTTTCCTTCTTCCCTTTTGTGGTTATACCAGGGAATAAGTTTAATAGTGTGGATTATCATGAAATACTAAAGCATGAAAATGCTCATGTGAGACAGGGACATACTTTTGATCTTTTGTTCAGCGAATTATTAGTTTCCTTTCTTTGGCTTAATCCATTTATGTGGATGATCCGAAGATCAAGCATTAGAAGCGGGATGCAACGACTATATTACAAAATCAAATTAATAGGACCTTATTGTTTGAGTTAATCAAAAAGCATTGCACTAAATAGAAATTGAATACAGTAAAATCAACTATTTTTCAGATAATTAAGAGAAAAGAAATTCTTATATATTTATTTAATAATTTCATCTATCCTCTGGAATGTTGTATATGTAATTAAAGATTACTTATATGTATCAAAGTGGGTGTAAATTTATTTAATTTTAAGTGGACATTAATGAAATTGATTTATTAATGTGGAGGCTGCAGGATTACACTTGCGTATGTTCAATTTGTCTTCAAAAAGAGTGATCGAGTGTAAGAGTGAGCGACATTTGCAAATTATTAGTTCTTCCTGATCCTTTTATCGTAAGTTTTCTTACTTTTATTTACAATACTAACTATGCTGATAACTCATACCTGACATTTCAGGTAAGTTTAATTTGCTTATAATCAAAGACCTTGAAAGAAATTAACAGTGAGAGTAAAACTACGGATTATCGTAAAATTGGTTTTTGGCAATTGGTGATACTCTCACTATTGTTGAATTTTATTGTTCAAACAATACATGAAGCAGGTCATTGGGCTGTCTGTGAATCTTTGGGCAGGGGACCAGTCTGGGGGTTTACGCAGTTGTTGCAGATATGGGGCGACCCCCCACCTATCCATCCAAATGAATGGATATCGATTCTTTCTCCTGATGGAGAAAAAGGATGGCTACGGTTAGCTTCATCTCTCAATAAAACCGAGTTGAGTATTATGCTTACTGCCGGCCCTTTTGCTTCAATAGTGGGTGTTGTATTAGGTTTAGTGCTGATGCGTTGGAATAGAATTCCCTCAACAAAACAGATTGGTTTGGTTATGGCGTTAATAGGTTCTTTGCTAATGAGCCAATATTACCTGAGAGGATTTTCCCGAATGGGAGGAGACGAGTATTTTTTAGCCTATAATTTAGGAATACCCAAATACTTAATTGATATTCCGTTTGGCCTCATTTTTATCATTGCCTTTATTTTTGGAGTGTGGGTTTTAGACAATTGGAGAACAAGAATCAAATGGTTGGGAGCGATTATGCTTGGTAGCATACCAACTGGTCTATTCTTAATTAAAGCGAATGCTCTTATATTGGCTCAGGTTAACCTTGAAAATCCTCTTTTTCGCCCTCTATTAGGCTGGTCTTTACCTGTTATTATTGTCGATGTAATAATTTGTATGTTACTCTGGATGTGGTGGAAAAGGGCAAATTCAACACTGCCACACCGTGCTCAGTAATAGCATTTGGGAGTTTCCGGCGACCGCCCCTATTTAATGTCACAAATTGTGATATCAAGTTATCGGACTTGAAAAAACGGATCATCAGACCACCTGCCACCGGTTTGAGCCGACCACCTTGCTTTGTTTTAAATTGAACACCTGAAGAACATGACATCATACTTGAGGATTTTAAGAAACTGGGAGAAATATCTCAGATTCAGAAAATTATATTAAAATCAAGAACAAACTACAATATTTGTTGTTGACATGGAAATACATCCCTGAATCAATTTATTTACTGGGATTTACCCTTTAACTAATGGAATAACTGGTTTAATTTTTAGTATTCACAAATAAAATATTAAAATGAAAAGAAAAATCTCAATTCTCATAACTACACTTGCTAGTGTAATTATGATTGCATTTGTTATTAACAGTTGCAAAAAGTCAACTCTGGAGACTATTCCGTCTTCAGTTTTGACCCAACCGGGCGGTAATACTCCTGCAACTGATGCGAAGTCATTAACTCCTGACAAGAAGTCACTTACTTCTAACGAGCAGAAAGATAATCTGGCAAAAACTCATTTTAACCTTGACGTGATTCTCAGAAGTGTAAGCTGGGGAGAAGATCATGGAGAAAACCTGGATGAAAGCCGGCATAGTCATGGTTCAGGTCATATTAAGTTCAGGCAAGACAAAGATACACCCAAAATTATCACCCTTGATGTTTGGGTTCGTGGTCTTAAGCCGAACCATAGTTACCAGTTACAGCGGGCAGTAGATACTAACCTTGACGGTAATTGTACCAGCACCACTTGGCTGACCCTAGGTAAAGGATTAACACCACAATCAATTCTGACTAATGACGAAGGCATGGGGCAGGAGGATTTATGGCGCGATGTTTCATCAATAGCCAGTGGAGCAACATTTGATATACATTTCCAGATTATTGATGAAGCTACAACAGCTGTTGTACTAACCAGTGATTGTTATCAGTATACAGTAAGGTGAGTTCTGGATTTGCAATATTTAATTGGTCGATTATATAAATCGACCTTTTTTATTTTGTATTTCAAGGGCTATTGCAAAAGCCGGAGGGCTTGACCATGTTTAGCCAGTCTGATTGTAATTTACATATTTAATTAACTAACATGTATTTAGCCCTGAATTTTAGTGGTCAATATATTCCCGCTGATTGGGGTCAAGGACACTATCTTTTCTGCCAGAGTAATGTCACATCCCCTTTTTATAGTTTAAGGAGCTCAACTTATCAATTTAAGTTCTTCCTGGGGAAACTTTTTATTGTATTCCTTTTTCTTTTCATATCCAGAACATATATAAATTCCACCAAAAGAATCCATTCCATCTTCTCTGTCATTTACTATTGTCATAACTTGACCACCACTTTTTAAAACAACAAAATCGCCTTTTTTAAATTTTTGTTTCATGGTATAATTTTGATTTAACGGCTGATAAATTCACCTCATAAGTGGGGATATATTCCTATTTAGGATATGCCCATTTTTAATAAAGTTGCCTACAGCACAATATAAAGATCAGCATTTTAGAGTAAAACTCTTTTGGAAGTACTTATACCTGATCAATTCAGAACATCAAGGGTGATCCTTGCATTGACCCGAAATTCGATGATCTTATTATTCTTTACTAAAGCATTCATGTGATGAATGTTAACTGAGCGTATTCCTTTAAGAATTTTCCCAGCAGATTTAACAGCAATTATTGCTGCATCCTCCCAACTCTTGGGTGATGATGCCATGATTTCAATAACTTTAATTACCGGCATAATGTGAGAATTTTAAGTACCTCTTTGAAAGTTTGTTAAGATTCAGGTACAAAGATGCAATGTTCGTGAGTGATAACAGTTACATAATTCCATGGATAGGTTGCATCAATTACAGGTCTTCGCGAGAAATACACTTATTTTGCTTAAGTCTTTTAAAATGAGACGGGGTAAGACCGGTTATTCTCTTGAATTGATATGACAGTTGTGCGACACTGTCATACGCTTAAATCTGTATATCCAAATCCATCGCCTACTAAGTCTTGGTCACCATCTTCAAAAGCCGGACGTTTGACCATTTTTGGCCAGTTAAATTGAGATTGTTGTATGAAATTAGAAAACAAGCACTTCACTCCGGCAGAAGAGGGTCAATTTATTCCGGCCAAATATGGTCTGGGTAACAGGCTTTTCCAATTGATCGTATTGTTTACCAATTTGTGAAGTGATCGATGTTCTTTTAATTTTTTACCAAGCTCAATCGCAATAAAAGCACATCGTGAGAAAGAACGCCAGCTTTTAAAGGTTTCTGAGTATCACCAAGTTCTTTTTTAGTCCAGACATCTTTGATTTTGAAGGTCTCAACCGACGCATTCAGTATCCGTTTTGAGAATTCGTCGTTAATCTTGTTATTAATCCAGTCGAAGTCGATCGTTTTTATATCAACCGAACGATTCAGGAAACAAACAGCCCAATCGCCAGCCGACAAAGGTTTCAGCCAGATTTCCAGCCCCTCCTCGGATTTGTATTTAAAACCCTGAATGCCCTTTGTATCCTGATCGATGTCAATTGCATCGATATTGGTTAGAATATCGTGAGTTTGCGACGACATATTTTTCAAATCGTTACCGGCCATTAACGGGGCTGCCAGCATGCACCACATCGAGAAGTGTGCCCGATCTTCGTTAATTGTCATCCCCCCGTTTCCAACCTGAAGCATATCCGGATCGTTCCAATGGCCTGGACCGGCATATTGGCGCATATCAATCTGCATATCCAGAATCTTGGTAACACCCCAATTCGAATATCCTGAATGTTTTTGTTCACAGTCGAAACAGTTGGCAATATCACCAGTGGTGCGCCACAAGTGACCAACTTCGGAAGCCCATTCCCATGGTTTGCTTCCGCCCCATTCGCAGAGACTGAACACAATCGGATGACCAGCCTCTTTCAGCATCTGGCTCATCAGACGATACGATTCTTTTTGGTTCTGGCCATCGCTGCTGCACCAGTCGTATTTCAGGTAATCGACCCCCCATTTTGCATATATGTAGGCATCCTGAAACTCGTGACCTCGTCCGCCCGGACGACCAGCACAGGTTTTTGTTCCTGCGCAGGAATAGATACCGAGTTTCAAGCCTTTCGAATGAACATAGTCGGCCAAAGCTTTTATTCCTGAAGGGAAGCGCTCCGGGTCGGCAACGATAAATCCCATGCTGTCGCGTTTGATCTGCCAGCAATCGTCAATCACAATATATTGGTAACCGGCATCGCGCATACCAGTGGATACCATTTCATCGGCTGCTTCTTTGATAAGTATTTCACTTACATTACATTGAAATTTGTTCCAGCTGTTCCATCCCATGGGAGGAGTCAAGGCCAGATCCTGAAACTTCTGTGCCGAGACAGAAACGGTTGCAAGGACAAAGATTACAAGTAATAGTTTTTTCATTTTGATAATGGTATATTTATTTATATTTAATTAAAATACTACTGAATTAATAGTTTTATAGTATATCCTTTAACAGTTGCCACTAGTCTGACAATGAAAAGTTTATCATTGAATGTTTGGCATAGACTATTAAAGCGCAAACCGAGGGTATATTGACCATCATTAAGGTGATTTTATTTAGTTGTCAAAGTGGTTGCCGACAGCCCTGGTCCTGTTGCTGTAAGACGAATTTCGCCATCTGCCTCTGGAGATATCCTTTTCACAGCTACAAGGAGGCGACCCTGATAAGAGTTACGTGTATCTGTCTTAAATGAACCTGTATAATCAAGTTCTCCATTATCGAGTCCAATGAGCTTACCTCCACCCTCCACTTTTACAGTGATAGCAGCCTTTCCGTCAATTACGTTCAATCCGGCTTTGTCAGCGACGGTAATTTCGAATAAGATAATATCACTTGCAATTGGCAATGGCAGCGATGTAATGTAAAGCTTTGAAGCCACATCGGTCGTAAGAAGTTTTGACGTGGCAACTTGGGTACCTTTTTTATATCCAATTGCTTTAAGCTCTCCAGACTTATAGTCTACGGTCCAGTCATTTGAATATAAATTGTGCGAAATAGCCTTTCTTCCAAGGGAATGATTGTTCAAGAACAATTCTACTTCATCGCAATTGGTGGCAGCTCTTAAAGTGACATTTGTTTTTTCAGGCCAGTTCCATTTGAGCAGTGCCGGTTGGGACTGCCAGGGATTTTTTGGTTTCTCGCCGGTGAGTACGAAAAGTTGTAATACCGGATCATTACGCCAATAGGCTGCACGTTGGTAAAAGCCTGGTTTCTTTCCTCC
>Ga0302164_10000366_pt1 | contig 15615 bp, 15 predicted proteins | sample I_Fen_E3_1_FD_193500 | JGI IMG/M metagenome (GOLD analysis project Ga0302164, IMG submission 193500) | Peat permafrost microbial communities from Stordalen Mire near Abisko, Sweden - I_Fen_E3_1 | ecosystem: Environmental > Terrestrial > Soil > Wetlands > Permafrost | place: Sweden: Abisko...
ATTCCGAGTTCTCGGAATAGTGAGAGAACTCTAAGAATGAAGCAAGTTTTTATTTGCTCTTGTGTGGGCATAGTTCACCCTTCATTCTCACAATTATTCATCAACTCGCGTAGGCGGCGGATGTTCTCAGGCTTGACTGTTAGCAGGGAGGGTTCTGTGGCGCTGTTCTCTAGCTGTTGCCTTAAATCATCTTCAGCATTCTTTTTAGCGATAATCACTGCTGCAAATACGTTTTTTAAACCAATGCCATTTTTTAGATTACGGGTAATTGCTAATGCAGCATTAAAATCTTTACAACCCTTTTCAATGAGTTCTACAATTTTCTGCCTTACTAGATTGATATCACCTTTAACGCTAGGGGCAAGGGCGAGTAGTTCAAAGCCAATACCTGTAGGGTGATATTTCGCAAAGGTAAAATAATCAACCCCTGTTCGCATTTTCACACCGTACTGTATAACGTCATCAGATTTTAGATTATCCCAAAAAGCTTTTTGATTTAATCCCAGTGACTTGGTTAGTTCTGAAAGGGTTACTTCATTAGTCTCAAAATTCCTTAACTGTAGTTCAGTCTCAAACAGGAATTGCGATCGCGTTATCAGCTTCATTATTTTGTAGGCAGTGGTATCAAACCCCATAGGGTGAACAATTTCTTCACTATCAGATTCTAAAAGCGAGATAGCGATTTTATTACCGTCTCCAAATTTAATTAACTTTTTCTCTGAGTAGATAAGAGGTTCTGTGTATTTATCGTCAATACTTTTTGTGTACCATTTAACTAAATTTTTATTTAAATCCTGAAAACTTCTAGCCTTAATTACGGCTTGGTTGTCAATTAAATCGTAGTCATTGCCGTCTATTAAAATAGCGTCACCGTCTGTAGCCTTGCAGTAGTTACCAGCATTAGTGTTGTAGAATTTCGTGAATAATGCTGTTTCAGCCATATAACCTTGTTTCAGCAAATATTCATTCCAAGTTATACCTAACTCATACTTTAACTCCTCCGCAGTTTCAGCATTATTTTCAAACCCTTCTTTACCAGATTTTGTTAAAAATGCTTCAGTTTTCAATTCGTAGTCAAACTGCTGCAAGTTGTAGTCAGACTTCTCTACTTGATAAAAATCCATTAAATGCTGTTTGAGATTTTTATCGATCCAATCTTGAAAATTAAAGTTGGGAGTTATTTCGATTCCAGATTTAATCGTATCGTCAAAGTGCTGTAGGTATTTGGGGTTTTGACTTATAACTTGATGAAACGTTTGCCCTAAAGGAATGTGTAACCAACTGAAGCTAGTACCATCTGTGATAGACCCCATACCGTTTAGAGCGTTAGTCATCAACCAAGCACCTGACCTAGCGGCTGCTGTAATTTGGTTAGAAGCCATTAGGTTATTGGTCATCAAGTATAGACACGCCAACACGCCAAAACCACTATTCCCAAACAGCTTAAGGACTTCCTGAATAGGGTCTTTAGCTTTTTTAAATTCAGCGCGTTTTTCTTTTAATTGAATCCAATACTTACTAATAGGGAATGCTAGACAGGCATTATTTTTGTAGCGTTGTGACTGAATAGTTTTCGCACCCTTTTTCATATCAAACTTTTCAACGCGCTCGTGGTCTGGTAGCGAGTCTCTGATTTTCTGATAGTCGGCAATGTTATCGGCTATTAAATCACCAGGGTAAAAGCAAACTACATCACACTTCAAATCTAAATATTGTTCATAGATATCGGGCGGTAGCTTTTTGAGTGCCTCAATAGTACTTTTGGTAATTAATCCAAACTTAATTTCTTTAGTGAGAAGGCAGCTTTGAGCTTGACGCTTGCTAGTTTTATAGGCATTGAAGTTTTCAATAGATTTGCGATTATCGCTTACATCATAGAGAGTTTCTAGTTTGATGTTTTTTGGTTTAAATCTCAAGTCACTCATGACAAGAGTATTCATAGGCTTATCGAGTTTTCCACTCACTCGTACAAACCAGCCGTCTTGAGGCGCTTTTTGTTCTTCAATAAGTTCTAACGCTTCTCTAAGAGTAAATTTGTATTTATCGTACTTGCAAGTTAATGTTACGGGTTCTCCTAAATAAACATTCATCATGCTCATAAAGCTTGCGTAACAAGACTTTAAATCGCAATCAGATAAAAAGCCTTTTAGAAGTTTCATCTTAGACATACGACTGTAGAGCAAGCCGCCTACCGTTAAAAATGGCTGGCAACCAAAGTCATTAAGTGGCGTTTCCTCTAGATTGCTAATGCCGCCTAAAGCGATAGCGTTACTTATTAATTTTTGAGAGTCTTTATCAAGAGCGTTAAACTCTTTCTTGATTGACTCGATTATAAATTTGGAGACATTAGCGCCTGTAGTATCTGATATTTGTTGGGGTTCTAGATCGAAACTTTGCAAAATCACATCATAAAATTCTTGTTGTTTTAGATGTAAATCCCATGTAGCAAAGATATCTGTAGCGTTGTACTGTAAAGCAGTATTTGGTAATTGCTTTAGAAACTGAGTAAAATTTTCTATGGCAAAATTGATATTATCCGAGCCAAGAGCATTCGCAATAATCTTAGTGTGAATATTAATTTTTTTAGTTTCTACTTCAAAAATAGTTGTTTGAGCGTCTAGTCCTTTAGACCGTGGTGGAAATCTGTACATTGTTTCGCCTAGATCGTAAGAAAACTCATATAGCAGACCGTCAATACGATTGTATTCAACTACTGGAGTCTTGCGCCCGTAAGCATTGCGTAACTTAAGACTTCGTTGTTGAGTTAGATTAGACTCTAGCAGTTTATGCTGGTGATTTTTACCCCATATCTTGAATAAGTCAGCAAAACCATAAAAGAATAAAAACTGAATATCGATTATTGGCGGTTTTAGGATAACTGTATATTCACCTGTAGATTTTTCGCGTTGTAGAGTCAGGCAGTTGGTGTCTACATTTAAATCTGCTATTTGATGGTCAAAGTATCCTTGCTCGATTAAATCTCTAAAGGCCTTATTTACTTTTCGAGTGGTCTGTGTACAATCAACTGTCTCGTTAAAAATCGTCTGTATATCGTCTATAACGCTGACTAAACTATCTTCGTTTGCAAAGTCGATGTTGTAGCCGAACGCCTTAAGCGGGTCGTGTAGAGGATGAAAATCAATAGTTAATTCCTCACGAGTAAAAATTACGGCATAGTCAGGAATTGAGTGAGGTACATAAAATCCGATTAATTCTACACGTAGTATTTTGAGATCGTTTGTAAATTCTGCATCGGGTACTATATATCCAGAACTTAGTTTTGGCAGGGATACTACAGGATTTTTATCATAAACATTTAATTGACGGTCTACGAACTTGGGCATAAATTTTTATCTAAACTAAAGGGGAGTGTTAGAACTCCCCTGCTAATTATTTGGTAGCTTTTAGAGGTTTGATACTAGTGACTTTGGGAACCTTCAAACCCTTAATATTTTTGGATGGCTCTAACTCAAATTGAACTTTTAGACCTACAACCGCTTCTACATCAAAATCTGTTAGCTTTGAACTTTGCAAGTCTTTTAAGTCAGCCTCATCAATCAAGTTTAATTGCAGCATTAAACGGGTAAAACCGTTGTAATCTTTAGTTTCATCCGCTTTTTCATACATCTCGTTATCAAAGCTTTGGCGTGTCCACACGCGATAAACTATAGGCTTTTGACTGCCTTCTGATTCAATCTGAAACTCAAATTGTGCGCCATAGGTAATCTCTTTACCTTTTTGAATTTCTGTGCGTTCATCAATTTCTAGTACCTGGGTAATAGTTCCCTCTACTAGTCCTTGTTCATTGGTCTGTACTTTGTTCGCTACTTTCGCTTTAAGTGCCATAATGTGTTACGGGGTACGCTTTCTACGCTTGTTCGCTTTGTCACAATTACAATGTATGGTAAAAAATAATAATTTTACCGAAGTGTAATATTTATTAATACAACTCTAGGATATTATTGTAATAGTGACGGAGTAAGACTTATGAATCATGTACGTGATTTTGGTAAAGTACAGAAAGCTAGATTTTTTTCACAGAGAGAAGTAGAACTACTTTCAGGCTTGACTCGAAATCAACTGCGAAAATTGGATGATATCGAGTTAGTAGTACCTGCTAAACATCCAACAATTTTGTATAGTTGGAATCAATTAATATTTCTAAGAATATTATTTCGCTTTAGTGAAGACTTTTCATTCAAACTATTAACAGAGCATTTTAAACTATTATCTTATGAACAATTAGAAAAAATTCTTAGTAAACTTGATAAATCTCCTACCGCTTTACTTTTTGTTGAAAATGATGGAGATATTTGTTTTCAATTAGTAACCGATATTACATTAGAAGATGATTTATACAATCATAAATTAAAAAAAGCCATTGAAAATATTAAAAATGGTGAAAAAACAGATTTTGATGCTGCGTTAAAAATTATAAAATATATTGCCTATGATAGTGGTACAAATTCATCATCAAAAATCTGTTTTAAAAAACAAACACTTATACTTATTCCTGAAATAATTCAAGAGATTATTTCACTAGGTCTGGAATTAGAAATTAAAGATTTTGACCTTAAAATAGGTTAACCCACAGCATGAAACTTATAATTTAACCTACAGAAAATACGTGTTCACAATCCTTGCACTTACGACGCTTCACCCTGTCTTTAGAGCCATTAGAGATATGGTTGTGTGAATTGCATTTAGGGCATTTCAAGGCACTCTCTACCATGTCATAGGTGTACATTCCGAAGTCAGGCAACTGCACAAAATAGGGTTTGCCATCCCCAATAACCAGACCAAATCTGTAAGCTTGTGGATTTGTACGCTCTAAACCCAATTCTTGATTTTTGGTACTGCAAAATTCTGTGAGTTTATCGGCTTGCAGCTTTAATCTGGTTTGTTCCTCACTGACTATTCCATTTGAGTTAGTTATCGCATCATAGGCGTTCGCACCGATATGTAGATTAACCGCGCTATTCCAATCGCTTCTATCCATACCTGGGTAGTTTTTGGCGTTAGCATTCTGACCTATAAATATCGCACCTAAATTTTGGTGGGAGACTTGTTTGATGATTGTGGAAATTTGTTTACCTACTTCACTTTGATTTTTCTTCTCAAGACTAGCGATACTAGAGTCAATCTCATCAAAAATCGTAATCTTAAACTGACTACGGTCGTTGGTTTTTTGATTGACCATAGCTGCTAATGATTCAATGCCCGATAGTGAATCATCGTGAGATAATCCCACCGTGGGGATAGTCCAGTAATTCTTTACAGAATCATCTTGTGGATTAAATAATTCAGCACTGCCACCGCGAGTTAAGACAATACACACAGCGATATTCTCAGCCGTGGGTGACTTACCACTTTCACTACCTCCAGTCACTCGTACCCGTGACCATGATTTAACAATACTTTGGAACTTATCAGCAGTTTTCCAGATTTTATTAATGTCAGCTTCAATTATTGGTTTTACTGGTTTTCTCGCTAAATGCAACCACGCCGTTAATAATCCCTCATCGGCATTCCAACCGAATTTTAAAGGCGACATTGTGTGACAAAGTTGTTGCAAGCGTTCACCTTCTGGTTCTAGTTCGCTTGGTAAAATAATTCTGCTATTGCGGTCGATGTGAAAACTGAGAGTAGATTGCCAGTGGTCATAATCGACTTTAGCGCGGTCTAGGATGATTCCCCTAGCCTCAAAATAATCGATTATGAGATTAGCTGTCTTCAAATCTTGACGACTTGCTACAGACCATCTTAGAGGTTTATTCAGAGATTCTATTTGCTGTATTAACTCTTGATTACGATCAACTAAATGCTTACCGTTTTGAAGGACTTCATTAAATTCTGTAGAATATCTATTCTCTGTTGATTTATTAGAAGTCACCCATTCTTGAGCAATACTTTCAATGACAGACTCCTTCTCAAGAATATGTACCTTAGCTCGTTCCGATATCTCAGCTATATTGTTTTGATATTCGGAAAACCTTATAGAATCTTCTGCAAGACTATTTAGATACTTGATGACTGTAGTCAATGCTTTAACTTTAATATCACTACACTTGCTGATAATGCGTTGCTGTATCCTTAATCCTTCATCAATTAGGGATTGTAGGTTTTGCACTCCCTCATAAGCATCTAACTTGCTCAAAGCCTCCGATTTGACCTTATCTATTTCAGACTCTAAGTTTTCAAAAAAGTCTTTTAAATCAGGATAGTTCTGGGTGTACCCTGAAACCATTCCATCTAACTTAGAGACTTGATTTTTATAAGTATCGTAGACAATCTCATAAGCCATACCTGTACTGAAATTAGATATCTCTCGGATTTTAGATTGGGATGAAGATTTCTCTAATTTCAATTCACTCTCTAAATCAGACAAGCGAGTTTTGAGAGAATTATTACTTGATTGGTGACGTAGCATTTCATCTCGAACAAGCTCCAATTCCTTATCTAGCTTGATTTTTAGAGTATTGTATTCTCGGATAGTATTGATTCTTTCATCATCAGACTTGCGTCGTTGCCGGTCTACAACGTCTACAGTTTTCTGTAAATTCTGGATTTGTTTTTTACTTTCTTGACTATCGAACTGACTGAAAATAAAACCACCTATCCCTACACCAGTCAGAATAGTTCCATAGAATTTTACATTGTCATTAGGGCTAACAGCTACGGTAATAGCAGCCGATAACCCCAATACCAGACTAATTGGGGTTAGGTTAGTCATACAGGCACTCTACCCTTTAGATATGTTTGAATTATTTTCTGTGACTCTGCTTGCAGTCTTTGAATTTCGGCGTTTTTCTTTTGCTCTTTCGCCTCATAAAACATCCTCATCTGTTCTGTTTCATTTCGATATGCTTGGGAAGTTACACGCGCTTGGATTAACTTCTCATCAGCTTGGATTAACTTCTCTTGATTGGTAGCTAAATTCACATTAGCAATATCAAAATTGACAACTTCCTGTTGAACTTTTACGCCTTCAGTCGCACCCCTAATAATCGACTGTTCGGCTTTGTGATACTGCTGTCGGGTTTGACCTACCTCTTGAATATATTTGAATCCTGCTTGCAGTAATTCTTGCGCTCTACTCGCTCCGGCATAAGTAGCTAGTCCATTTGTTAATTGCTCATCACTCGCTTGCAGTTCGATTTGTGGACTTAATAAATCACTGGGAATCATCCCACTAAAATCTTGAACGGGAAATGCTATCCCTCCATAAACATCCGATTTATGACTCAGTGATGACGACTGAAAACCATTTTGATATCCGTTAGGTTTTATAGTTGGGGCAATATCGCCTAAAGTTTTACCAGCTTGCGCGGTCGTCTCCACAACTTTTGCACTGACTTGAGAGACGTTGCCTAACGATGCTATAGCCTCATCTGCAATACGCTTTGCTTTAGCACCAACAGAGTTTTCATTTTGCTCTTTAACTCGCTCTAGATTCCGAGCATCTAATTTTTGATAAATATCGTTGACTACTAGAGTGCGAGTTGTATCGGCGTAAGTCCCTTGATAAGTTTGAAAATCTCGGATAGCTGCTAGTTCGGCACGTTCCTCAATGATCGAAGTTTGTATGTTGGCTTGCAGCGTTTCTACATCAGTGGTGGTCAAGTTGGTAGAGTGCGCTTGTAAATGTTCGGCTAAATCACCAGTGGGTATTGTGGTCTGTATTTCAGATGATTCAGACTCGCTAGGAGGTAACTGTAATTGCTCTTGTGGCGCTGGTAATTGTGGTTGTGACTTATCGACACCGAATATTTGATCAAGTAAAGAGATATGAGAATCCTTGAGTTCACTTGTCAAAGTCCAATTAGTCTTAGTGAAAGAATTCTGTAATACCTCAATAATTTCAATGGCAGGAATTGAAATTTTTCTGGAATAGTTACGGACTTGCATTATTAGTCATCTCCTATTAATCGTTCTCTAGTGAGGAATATTTACGAGTGAGAATTGAAATTACTCTTTCTTTGGAAAATTGCTTTAACAAGTCGTGGACTTCTCTTAAATATTCAAGGTGAGAAGATTCAAAACGACGACGATTAAGAAAACCTGAATCGTCTAAGTAAACTTGCAAGTCAGATATATATTGCGCTCCAAAAACTAAATAACGACTTAGGGTTCTGGTTGAAATTCCAATCTCTTCTGCTACTTCCTGACGCGAGTATTGTTTTTGATAAAGCGAAAGCATCTCTTGAGTTATTAAAACTTCAGTCTGTTTGTTGTCAATTAACTGTGTGGTTAGTGTCTTGTTCATGTCTTTTAAATATTTCTAGGTTTGAGACTGTTTTGAGTCAGACTTGAACTTGAATTGAGTCAGGCTAGAGCTAAAATTAACAACTGGTTATGTTTGACTCAAGTCCGTCTGTAAGCTCTCTCATAACATAACAATGTTATATCCATATAACAAGTGTGATATAAGGAGCCTGACAGGTGATGTATATTACCAGTGTTAAACAGGTGTATTATGGAATAAATAAAAAATAAGGAAAAATGGCTAAATTAAACGTAGGGTCGATCAATTTATCAGATTTTGATAAGGATTGGTTTTTAGTAGTTTCTAGACTAATGGAACGCTCGGTTAGGGCTAATTTAGCTTCAGTGACCTCTTTTTATATTCGGCGTAATATAGGCGCTTTTCGTGAATTATTAGCTTACACTGCCAAAAAACACGGTATTACAGAAGATGAATGCTTTGAGATACTTCTCTCTCCTAAAAGACAATTACCACCACCTGTAGACGGTTTTGATGAGTCCGAACCTGAAATACCAGAAGATGAATAGCATAGGTGGGCGGTAGGTGGGCAATTAACAAATAAGGTGGGAGCGTCTACTCTGGTAACTCCATAACCCTTGCTACGCCTTGGGTAAGTTGCTGTGGTGGGTGATTTTGACCCTGTAATTCCAAAAATATTATGACTATACAGAACGATTTGTATTGACATTAGACTTATTCCTTGGTTACTATCTAATCAATAGAAGTTACTGAGAGGCAATCAAGGAAGACGTGAGATGTCCAGAGAGTTAAAAACTGTAGACCAACTCCAAAATACTTATATTGATGAACGGGTAAGCTGGTTACTGCCACAGTTTGAAGCCCTCGCACCCTACAAATTAAACCAGCGTAAAAAAGGCGTGAATAACTTGGTGGGATGGGAGAGACTAGCAGCGATTGAAGCCAAAAATTTAAAAAGTGCTTACCCAGATGACCGTCCTGAAGATGAAAAAGAATATAGTACAGCGATAACCCAGATTACAGCATTGAAAAAAGCACTTCATAATGCTGCTAAAACTGATTTAAATGACCACGCACATTATCATCCTGTAATCACAATTAGTAATCACTTTGGGAATGCCCTCAGCTACCAATTTTCAAACTATAAAGAGCGACAAAATACACGCTATCGGCAAACAGTTGTAGAACGTAGCGACAAAAATAACCGGATTGAAATAGACCTGACAAACTCTCTCAAATATGCCTTCAATATTTTGAGTGATATCAAAAAAGGTGAAGATGCTAATTGGCTAGATGTGAGTTGTGCCATCGCACTCGCAACAGGCCGGCGTATGGGTGAAGTGCATCTGTCAGCCACTTTTGAAAAAGTTGATACTCATACAGTTAATTTCAGAGGTCAATTAAAGGGTAAAACTCGTAAGGTGAAACAGGGTGATAAAGCAGTACATCTTAGGGATGCTACCTTCACAATCCCTACCCTATTACCTGCTGATTTAGTCTGTTACGCCTTGCAGTGGCTTAATCAAAAGGGTAAAAGATTCCCACAAACAGAAGACCCCGAACGGGTCAATAGACGGTTTAGTAAAACCTTGAATGAAGCTTGTAAAAAGTGGGAGATATTTCCTACAGATGAACGTACTTATCATAAATTCCGTGCTGCATATTTGAGAGCCGCCATCGCCAATGCCAATATTGACCCCTACGACTTTACAGACTTTGCTAAGGCAGTGCTAGGGGATGACGATGAAAATACCATCAACACCTACAAGCGTTATGAAATCAAGCCTGGAACGCTTACCCATATTTAACAACAATCCCTATACATGACCTCTTGACGTAAGTCATCAAAGAGGGTTAGTATAGGGATAGGTGATTGAAAAGGAATTTTAATTTATGTCCAACTGGGATTATTTAGCACAGGATTTAGTAGAAAAGTTAAGTAAAGCAAAAAAAGAAGCGAGCGTTAAAAAATACGCTCTTGAAGTTATTCAGAAAATTAGAGAGTATTACGAAAATGCCAACAGCCGTAAGAAGCCGTTATCCACAATACGTAAAGCTGTTTTAGAAGCCTATCCCGATACTGAAAATGAAGAGTATCCTCTACAATATTTTACAGATAAAGGTCAGGGCAAAGTACCCCGTTATCAGCATATAGCCTTGAAATATTTAACGTTTTCTAGTGAAGAATGGGACGTTATAGGCGACGATGCTAGACAAGAATGGAAAGCACATCAACAGGCTGATACATCTGAAGTACCGCCAGAAACTGCTAAAACCACCAAAAAACATATCACACTTAATGATATGGATATTTCAAGCTTTGAACTGAGTAATGATATTCAAGAGATGGTAGAAACAGCGATCGCTCACTCGGATATAACACTGGCAGATTTTATCCGTCGCGCCTTGGAAGTCTACGCAAAAACCATCATTGGTAAAGTCAAGCAATCATCAGAAGATTTATCAGCAGTGCCTACAGAAGAATTAAAAAGTGACTCCTACAAGACTCATCCAGGTAGAGCCGATGAACTGGCAAGACGCGCCATATACGCTTTGGAAACACACAATAATAATTGCACTGAGAAAGCCCAAAAATGGCATATAAATCAGACTGCAATTCAATATCTCACAGGTAGTAAACCAGCTACCATCAAAGCAATTTTAGAGAATTATCAAACTAGACTTGATGACCACAACGCTAAACACGATTTAAATCCCTACGACAATCGCAAAGGTGGTGGTCGCAAAATTGATTTAGAGATTGATTTAGTCGCACTTGTACCAGACGGTCTGGATGTCACCTAGCAATGGTCATTATTCCCAAGATGGGAAAATCATCGGGTTTTACAAACCTTCCAAAGCCTCAGAACCTACAACTGGTGAGAGGTTGAGGGAGGTTTGTCGTGGATGTCGGGAAAACTATATTTCCCGACATCTCCGCCTCCAACATTAAGGGGTTTGACAAAATATTGACAACTACAGGTAATATGCTATAAGGTCTTTCCAAATGTGTTGATGCTCATCGACACCACTTGTCAGAAACTTGAAAAACCGCATAACTTCGTTGACTGATGTCGATTAGTAAAAATAAACATAGGTGATGAGTAATTATCCTACTTCTGCTACAGAGTCTTCCTTATCAAAACCAATAAGGCAACCCATAAATCGATTTCCTAGTCTTTTTGACAAAGAACATCCAGAAGAACTTTTAGGGCGATGGTTAAAGTATCAGGTTATATCTTTCAATCAGCAATTACCTGAAAATAGTCAAGATAAAATCCAACCTATCTATAACGACCTGTATTATTGCACTATTAAAAGAGTTAACTCATGGATTGAAGACCAAAAAAATACTAGAATTAATGAAACAACTATCTTAAAATACATTGCTTATCTAGACCAAAAATATCAATTAGTAGATAGAGAAAGACATTACATATTGGTTAGGAGGATTACAGTTCGTCAAACAGAAATAGTGTCATTATGTAGATTTCACAAAAGTAACGATAGTTTATACATTGGGGTTGATTCTTTTGTATTAGGAAAGCTGCAATGGATTAGTTTAATACTTCATAATTTGCTATTACTGTTTCTGTTTCAAGGTTCAATATCTATTATTGGATTTATTACATTAATGGTGCTTTGGGGTTTTTGAGCCTGATAATATTCTTATATATTCCTCTAATATATGCTTATTGGATTTGGGGTGATGTAGTTAAAGGTATGAGACAAGGGGACAATTTTTTACGAGCGTTACGACAACGCTTTCCTAAAAGAATTTCAGACAACTCTTTCGATATAGATGATACTTTAATTTTTTTAAAACAACTCTTACCTTTAATTACAAGTGCGACAAAGCAAGCATTTGAAAAAAACGATTTACAAATTAAAGAACTTGAAGATTATCTAGATGAGATATCTAAGAACATACAGCAACAAAGTTTTTCAATCAATACAGGAGGTGGCAGCATAATCGGTGCAATATTTGGAGGTCGGGACAATAAAATCTCTAGCTAATAAGCATACAAGATGACTTTTGATGTACAACAAGGATGAGCAGTGATGAGTGATAATTTTGAGATCAAAACAAATGGCGGTAGCATAACAGATGTGATTTTCGGTGGTAAAGAAAATAAAATAGACAAGAGTAACACTATGTCAGAATCTTATCAATCCAAGTACGACCAAAGAAATTCTAATAACCAGTTTGTAGACACAGCACAAACTGGTAGTACCCCGACGTTTAATCAATCTAATTACGCACCAGAGCAGAGACAAAATCTTGCTGAGGCGGCGGCAGATATTCAAGAGCTTTTGACTCAATTGCAAACTCAAGGATATAGCCAAGAGCAAGCTCAACAGCAAGCCGCCCAAGACTTATCCAAAAAAGCTGATAACGACCCCACAGTTTTAGGCAAGTTGGTTAAATGGGGACAGTCATTAAGTGATACCGCCGCTAAAACAACTGTAAGTGAAGCCGCAAAAGAAGTTTTTAAAATAGCGCTGAGACTATCAGGTATACCCATACCATAAATTCTAATTTGGCGTGATGCTACTAATTTCGGTTTTGCTGGTGATGCGAACGCTATAAACAGATTACTGGCTGAAAACGGCTCAAGTCCTTTTATATTCATAGTTAAAGGTAATTTCGTCATATCCGATCCAACTTCCCATAACCACTTCCCCTAACGGGGATGCTGTGCGTCAAATTCTAGCCTTTGGTTAGTATCTATCTCTACACCATTACTAACCACAGGCCAGAGCATAGCCAAACTCGTCGCCGCTCCCAACACCTGCTCGTCAGTCACTTCCAAATATCTCTGCAACTGTTCCAAATTCCGATGCCCACTAATCTCCTGTATCACCCTCAAGGGAATACCAGCATTACTCAACTGGGTTAATGCCGTCCTTCTGAAGCTGTGGGTACTCACGCCAATTATCCCGGCTTGTTTGCAAGCTTCTCTCAAAATCCTAGCGGCTGAGTCTTCGCTGATATGTCCATCACTGCGACCGGGAAACAAATAATCATCCCCTGCCATTGGGTAATATTCAACCAATAACCGCCGTAAGTCTTCAATCACAGGGATTGACCGGGTTGCAAGTTTACCCTTGGTGTTTGATTTTCTGATAATCAGTCGGGGTCTGACAATACCCTTGGCTGTATAGATATCTTGAGTTTGTAGCGTACAGCATTCACGGATTCTACAGGCGCTAAATAGGCATACGGCGAACAAAGCGCGATGCCTGTGGCGGGCGTAGCCATCGCGGTGATTTTCTAACCCATGACTAAAAATTAGCTGTATTTCTTGCTGAGTAAGAACCTTGGCTCGACCGTGCCTATTAACTTTCATAGCCTGTCAACCGCGTTGTTGCGATTAACAGGCTACTACTAAAAGTTACCCAATAATTAAGCAGCTTGTTGATTTTTCAACTCTTGTATCAATGCTTGACATTGCTTACTAGCATCTCTGGCTTGTCGCATTAAATCAAGTCCTTGTTTCCGGTTTACTTTTGATACTTCTACAGATTGACGGCTTAACTCGGCTGCTAGTTTACCCAATTCCTTGATTTTAGCTTTGAGTTCTACTATCATCTTTCAACCCTCTAACTCCGAGATTACAACATCCAAATTTTCCATTTGTTCATACAGTATATCCGCTCTAGTTTGGAGTAAACTAGCGTCATCAAAATCTTCTAACTCTAACTCAATTTCAGCAAGGTCGTATAATTCTCTTGTTATCACTTCGAGTTTTTCATACAGTCGTTTCAATGAGTTAAGCGTCGTTTGTTTCAACTTGGTACTACCTCACATTGTAAAATTATTCACACAGGTAGATTTTATATCGTGGTATTTGCAGCAGTGATTATCGCCAAAAAGAATGCTGAAGATGATTTAAGGCAACTGCTAGAGAACAGCACCACAGAACCCACGCTACTAACCGTAAACCGTGACAACATCCGCCGCCTACGCGAGTTGATGAATAATTGTGAGAATGAAGGGTGAACTATGCCCACACAAGAGCAAATAAAAACTTGCTTCATTCTTAGAGTTCTCTCACTATTCCGAGAACTCGGAATACTGTGCGTTCTCTTCCTATTCCGAATTCTCTCCCTATTCCGAGAACTCGGAATAGTGTTAACCAAACAAAGTGCAATCGCAGTCATCGTCTAAGCCATCACTGAAGATTAGCTGTATCACTAAGCATTCCCCCCTCCATTTTAAATCCCGTTAACGGGACTAGTATGAAGCTACCAACACCACGTCACCTACGAATAACCCGAAGATTCCCTACAGCGATCGCGGTGGGGAATTGTGTTTTGTGGGGTTATATCCGTACAAAATCGCTAGTTTGTATCAGGATAGGAATTTTTATCTAAGTAAAATTCATCTGACACCCATAACGCTTACAGGGTATACTTTTCAGCCAATTGAAAGTGAAAAAACGGATTTGTCATTTTCTGACACTTTTTGAGTTTGTCAGATTTGACCTATATTAGTGGGGTTGTAACGGGAACGCGGTAAAGCAACAGGCTACCCACGCTACCACGCCACCACAACCCCGTCCAACGCTTCAAAAATAGCCTACAGCCCGTGACCAGTAGCTACAAGGGTTATTCTGTTATCAAAGGTAAAACCCTCGCCACACGCCGCGAAACAAGCCTTGTCACCTACGACGGGAATTCACCTCACCACTGCCACAGCGATCGCATCGAAGTTTAATATTTCCCATAATCCGATTATGCACACGATTGGAGGTAAGCTGGAGATGCTAACATCCAATCATGCACACAATCGGAAAAATGACAGAACGAAAAATTTCTCAGGCATCTCTAGAAAATTTGAAATTGGGAGCGGCTGCAAGATACCGAGGCAAGGTCAGAATTACAATTACTGTCCTACCACAAACAAAGGAATGGTTAGCGCAAGGTGGCAATATTTCCGAGCGTGTTGATGAGGTGGTCAGGCGAATTATCGCGGGTGAGTTAGTAAAACCATCTGTAGACAAACCCTCTTAACGAATTAAAGTTATGCCTGAAAATATTCACAAGGCATAACCACACTCAACCAATGTCCAATATCACATAGCAGCGATCGCATTTATCACTATACAAGAGGCTTTGGACGCAGACATATCGCTATACAAGAGCCGTTAATGACTATACAAGAGCCTTTGGACGCAGACATATCACTATACAAGAGCCGTTAATGACTATACAAGAGCCTTTGGACGCAGACATATCACTATACAAGAGGCTTTGGACACAGACATATCACTATACAAGAGCCGTTAATGACTATACAAGAGCCTTTGGACGCGGACATATCACTATACAAGAGGCTTTGGACGCAGACATATCGCTATACAAGA
>Ga0302164_10000367_pt1 | contig 15607 bp, 11 predicted proteins | sample I_Fen_E3_1_FD_193500 | JGI IMG/M metagenome (GOLD analysis project Ga0302164, IMG submission 193500) | Peat permafrost microbial communities from Stordalen Mire near Abisko, Sweden - I_Fen_E3_1 | ecosystem: Environmental > Terrestrial > Soil > Wetlands > Permafrost | place: Sweden: Abisko...
TCTGAGGAACATCTTGAGCCATATAATTGTTATTGTTACTGCTGCTTTGTTTTCTGCTTCCATGTATATTTTCATTATGATTGTACAAATCAATGATTTCATCATTGATCAAATTTATTCCAGCCTCATGTATTTGTTCTTCTTGTTGCACATGTTCACCACAGTTCTCAGTCATCTCCAACACATGTGCTAATTGAGGTTCTAATTTTTCTAAAACAATCTCTCCAATTTGCAATCCCTTTATGTCCAATTCTTTCACTAATTGTAGAAAGTCTGTTAGCTGGTTACTTGATATTTTGACATTCCCATTATAAATAAATTGAATGATAATAGATATGATTTCAAATGATACTTCAGGCATGAATATGATTGTTTCACCCAACTGTTGAACACTCATTAAAATATGTTTCAAAAAGGGACTTGCTGCTGCTAATACAATTTTGTGAGCTCGCACAAAATTTTCACCACAAAATATATACACATCTAAAAATGTACTATTTTCTTTTAAATGTTTAGATATTTCAGTCGGATGATTTATCCAGTTAATCTCTGTCATCATCATTATTTTTTCTTATACCACTGTTTGCCTAAAAAGAGAAAATGAAAATGTACATAAATTATCATGAAATACAAAAATTTGACTGGAACAAACAAATAATTATCACTATTAATAAATTGATTTTACTATACAATTCAATCCAATTCAATAGAAATGAGTAATTAAACATTACTGAACCAGCAACAAACTTCAAAACAATCACAGACTATTTAAAAGAAGCAGTACTTCAACAATGAGTATTTTCAACAATTCTATTACAATGATAGTTATTATTGATATTGATCAGATTTCATTACTTCAAAATTATGAATTTTACTTTTCAACTTATAATTTTTTTTATTTCTTAGACAAACAGACCTTATAACCAACAGCTTTCATAGCTCCTCTGTATGCAGTAATTATCCAAGCAATGATATTCTACACCATTCTTCATAATCATTGAATTTCCTAATTATAATATCCAAACACATAATAATATGACAATCATCTACCATTTTAAATTTTTTCACTATACTAAATTTCTCTTGTACATTATTATAGAGTACATAAATCACATAAATCAAGAATTTCTTCCAACTCGAGAAAAAATAAACTCTTTAACGCAAAATTCTATTGTCTAAAGCAATTCTCCGTACATGGATGGGCAATCCTTTCAACATTTCCTCCACATCATTATACCATGAAATAAATTCATATTTGAACTCGAATGACAAAACAATACTCAATGATTCAAGCACTCCACATGATTGAATGCTATTACACAAATGCAATATATGTCTACATACACAATTTGGACATCTTTTGTAAGTGACACACCTTAACACCAAATCCCTCAAGAAACCAAGTTCTTTCACCATTTGTCCAATACACCAAAAAGCACTACGTGATGTGTCGCGCTTCATATTCACATGCCCTAATTTCAAACACCTTACATTCTGCATGATGCACAATGGTGGTGGAACGTTATAGACAAACTCTACATTCAATTCTTTAATAGATGAGATATAGTTCATACCCATATCAACTTCCATTTGTTGATGATCTCTCCAAAAACCATAGAATGATACGTTCCGAACATTGGGAAACTTCCTGAGCAATATAAGTTTTTGCAAGTGCAAACTTCGTCGTACCACCAGATTTTCAAGTGACGGTGTTTCATCATGTAACGACCAATCCCAAAAACCAGTTGATAAACTTGTCATCTCACAGATATCCAACGTCTTCAATCTACGTGCTGAATTCAACATACCCATAACCAGGGCTTGAACACTTGCATCAGCACACCACACAAAATATTCTATCCCATCCTTCATTTGCAAAAAGAAATTTTCCAACACTTCAGGGTCCAAATTATTGATAGGATGATCAAAATATTTAAAAATAAGTGATTTGCACGTTGATACTTGTGCAGCCAATTTCTCGATATGATGTGTCGTTACTGATCCTTCAATTTCAAGCTTTTCAAACAAAACCTTGTTGTATTTCAGTTGATTATGGATAAATTTACATACTCTTGACAAATCCCTATACACTATTTTGTATGGCAAATAACTGCATACTTTTGTCAATGGGACCAATGGTAACTCATGCCATCCTTCAGGCTGCAGACACTTCATCTAATAAGGAGAAAAACAACAATCATATTAAGATGTCATGTATACTGATATTGAGAAAATAATATATTTTATTGTACTATATTGTAGTTAAACATTTCAAGTTAGTTATCAAAATATATGATACTATATTCATCTATAGTTGAATTTTTAAGAAGTTATATTAAATTTTTCCTTTTAATATTTTTCACATATATTTCTAAAATTATATAAATAACAAATTGTTCTAAATAAATTAGATAGATTGTAAGAATTATTTGTCATCATCGACTTACCACCATCTCATCTTCACTATTCATTTTATGATATCACCATAAATCATATACACACAAATGACCTGTAACAAAACAAAAATAAAAATTTTTTTTTATAAAACCATCATGACAACTTACATTATTGTATAATTAAATCAACAACCTAAATAACATTTTATTGTATTTTTGATTTACACATATCAGAGAATATAAAATAACTAAACTACATATTATTCCACTATATTATTCTTTTACAGACATATTGACAAATGATAAAAACTAAGTAAGCAATCAATTTCAAACATTAAATTAAAAATTTGTTATAAACATAAAGAGCAAAAGAAATTTACATGTGCCTTTATACTGCAATAAAAATTTAAAGTTGTCGATTGAAAACTTCCAAAGAAAAAAAGAACAGATAAAAGGAAACATGTAACAAAAACATCAATTTTACAAAACTTAAAAATGCAGTACTGTTTGCTAATCACATTGCTGCTCAAATATTGGGAAAAAACTATCCAATAAGAAACAGGGTCTAATAATTTTTTTGTTGTATATCAAACGTGTGATTCTTTGTGGCACATAATTTCTCAAAACATCAATAACTTGGTGTTGATTTGTTCGTACATATAGAACACATGTGTGAAAGTCAAACACCACAGTGTTGATATTGCATACTTTGTTGTCAATCGCTCTTATAATGTCATCGCTGTACGTGATTGCTTGATCTACAGTACTGCACGATAAATAATGTAAATAAACATTTATTTCCAATCTTTTAACATTAGTAAGTTGACTTATTGTGTTTGTGAAATTTTCACAATCCCTTCGAGTACGTATTGTTAACCCGAACGTCTCTAGGTTGGTAAACAAAGACTTTCCAAAAATATCTCGCCAATTAATATCAGGCATAAATTCACCTACTAGCAATTCTTTTATACTTGGAAAACATTCACCTATAGCATTAATTTGAGGAGTACCCAACCTTTGGCCATAGGATGCATTGTAACTCAATGAGATCACATCCTTCGAAACTTGATTGAAACCCCAATGCCATTCACTTGAACCACTATTAATCGTAATCCACTTGACACCACTCAACATGGTTATGGCTACACCAATCTTTTCTTTTATTTCTGCAGTCATTTCATGAGCCATAACAATTGTGATATTTAACACCTTTAAACTTTCATTTTCTCCTACTGCTGCCCCCAAAAATTCAAGCATTGTTTCAACATATTCCTCCGAGCAACCTACCCCAAGTACAATCAATTCCAATGACACACAACCAGATATCAATTTTGACATGAACTGCAATTCCTCTTCCGATGGCCATACCATCTTCAGGTACTTCAAACGTAATTTGCTGTTATCAATCCATGATTTCAAATGTCTTGAAACTTTTGTGACCATCATAACTGCATATATAGGTAGCATCTTCATCAGCTTCCTCATGACAGGGTCTGGCAAACACTCCAGAGGATGTACTTCACTTCCCTGCAAAAAACAAATAATGCAATATGAATGAGTATAAAAAACATATACTGAATTATTTTTAATTTCACACTTTCAAACATTTCACTATTTTATATAAATTGTGTTATTTGTTTTTAAACACATCTTCTCAAATCTTTGAATATAATAACCACTTGTAGTATTTTACATTAGATTTCTAAACACGTAGACTTATTTTCTCTCAAAATATGTCTTTTCAAATATTTTATAAGTGTATTCTAAAAACTTGAAAAAATCAAATGTATATTATAGTCGGTCATACATACCCGATTATTGTCTCCCATATCTGAATCAAATCCAATTTCTTACTTTTAAATAGCTATATATAACAATCCACAATGAATAAAAATATGTATAGAAAAACGCTCGATCAACTGTATTGACCATATGACAATAAGCAATCAATTCTTCGATTTCACTTTTTCTTTAAATTACCGTCTTACATGCATTTAATATTCTGTAAAAGATACAACAAAGTAGAAGTTATTAGTTATTCTTGATCAAAACATCAAAAAATTACATAATTGACATGCATATTCACAATGTTTTCTTTTCCATTCATTATGATTTGCCATGTATATAAATGGAAAATGTTATTTATAATTGCATATGCTTTAACACCAAAAAGGAATACTACCTTATTATCTTTGACCACATTTCATTGTTTTTGTATGTTATGCGTGATTTTCAGAACATTGTAATTGTCTCAAACCCATTTTCTTCTCATGTTTGCACAAACAATATAAATGAATATTAAAAATCAGTCATATCCATTTAGGCAACTCAATTAATAATATACCAAAAAATTTACAAATCAAATATATTTGAACAATGATATTTTTCATTTAACAAAATATCACTCATTGTAAATCATCAAAAAAAATATTCAATAGAATGAACTTCTTTATCCCAAATAACACTCACAACTTTTGAAAGGTTTTGAGTATGACGGCGATAGCACTCCCACTCACGAAAAGGAATCACGTCTTCCATCTCATTCAGAAACTTTGCGCTGCTAACAGGCAATGAAAAACCGAACTGCAAAAAAACAATTAATTTAATTAACATTACATTATCTGACAACTATAAATGATTATTTTTCTTACAAATTTGCAGTACTCGCGTAGTTCATATAGCCGTTCACGATCCACCAGGTCAATATACATCCACCACACGCGTGTACCGTGAACTGAAAATCGAAAAATTGACGGAACATCTGGTGGTGCCCGCATCCACAAAACATGGTCAGGAACACTATGCATGAGATTCACTAAAATAATCAAAAGGTGTTATAATCTAACAGCATATGGTACATAATAATCATCACAACATTAAGTTCAAACGTATCAACTTACAGCGTGGGTCATCATGCACACTAACAAGGCAGCGCTTTTTATCAGTCTCAAATTCCCACATTGCAAGATAATCTGCAGGGCGAGTACTTAAAAAGACAATGCCCATCCAACCATTTCTCTCAATGAGCTTTTCGGCCAACAAATACAATTCTCCAACATTTTGAACCAGCATCAACACTTTCTTCTCACCACCTGTATCCAAGTATAAATATAATTATTTTTATCGACAATCAAAATATTATATTATAACATTATTAACTTATATTCTTTAAAAAAATACCTGTTACTTCCTTTGACAACAACAGCAAACGAAGCGTTCCAAGCCATGGGGCTTTGAATTTCAACACATTCTCTGAGCTCAGCCAACTCAAACGCAAATATGTGATTTTTGGGTTCAGTACTGTGTTCGATTTGCAAACATTGTCTCCTGAAATCCATATATATCATTTAAAAAAATAATACTTTCAGATACAAAATCAATAACATCTCATTATTCTATATATATTGAATCAAATATACATACCTGTCTCAGAAACGACTTCCACAGTTTCCATTCCTTTATCGATCTTATTCACTTATAGACAATGATGTTTTTTTTAACAAACTGTAAATTTCCAGATGTTCTCTACTTTGGACACCAATGCACGATCTATTCCATTCCAAATGTTCAACTGTAAAAACAAAAAAAAATTAACCAAATTGCTTCTTACAATCATATCGAATAAACAATTAATCTTTTTACATTACAAATATTTATATAATTACAACGCCACCATATATATTGTATAAATGACATTTCAACACATAAAGGAATGTTTTGTTGAATTTTAATAAATTTGAATCCATTATATCAAGAAAATAAAATATATTAATTGTTCAAAACAAAACAAAAAATTGCCTAATGTGTATTTCTAATATAATCTCTCTGTATCTATTGATCTAATTACCTGTTAAATGAACATAAATATATTTAATTCTTAAATATTTTCTAAAATTATTAGATCTATTAAATCAATCCAATTTCAATTCATCATATTGAAAAAATTAAAATGTACTAATTGTTTTTCTCATTCATATGCATACAAATACATCCTAACGTGATAATTTTTCACTTACTATCTCTACATATCAGCTCCTTCTCTCTCTACCTCTCTTTTTTCCTCACTCTCTCCCCCTTACTCCCTTTCTCTCTCTCTCTCTCTCTCTTATACCTCAATTTCTTTTAGCTCCCCACTCTATCTGTCTCACTACAAAAAGTAAATATTACTTATCAATTTCCAACACCTACAATTAATCTATGACGTGCAATTTTTACAAATAACTACAGATTATTTTCTTTTTGTACTAATTTCCAAATAATATATTGACCTAAATTTCTTCTCATGCATATATACTAATATTAAAAAATATAATTTCAAATACCGATTCAAAAGTTCAAAAAACATTTGAAACAAAAAAAGTCACAAAAACTGCACACAACACTTTTCATTTAATCATAACATAAAAATTTGATGAGAATAATCTGACATGCACACGAAACATTTCTTCATACTAAAAAACCAAACCCTTACCTACTTCACTAAACATCTATTATACATCAAATTATACTCAATACATAAAGGCATACTAAATCTACACCCATTATGCCGTTTCAATAGCATACAAAAATTTGTTTAACTGTTCAATGTCAATTAACATACTCACTCAACTGTACATCAATAATGATTGAATTATCATTGACATTTCATCTTATTTAGAAAAAACGGTAGTTCAGTATATTCCCGCATATTCTGTAATGCGAGTCTCTCCAATGTTTTTCGACCATTAGGAACTATGGCCTTACGACACTGATGATATTTTGTTGCAATTTCAAAAACAAATGCACGTTTCATTGACATTTTATTCCCAAATAACGTCACGTGATATTTGAAAAAAACCCCTTTCTTACGTCTTCTTAAATTCGAGACAACAAACGTGCAAATACTAATATTCAAAGCATTAGCTATCAATAGCATGCTTATGTCATCTGCCTCACGAATTCTTCCAATATTCTCCAAATATTGAGATTCGGTAAGATTACACTTTTCCAAAATTGGTTTTAACAATCGTCTGTACCTATCATGATCCCTGTCAAAAACTTCCACACACAACTTATAGACATGCGCAATATCCAAACTGGACATACAATGCCCTTGAAGTGATAAACTGCGCATAACTGCATAAATCATAGACACGTCATCTGTGTCATAACACCTGTCAACAATTGTTCTGTCAACCCAACATTCATTTTTTTTTTCTACAATCAGCATAAATTCTTCATTCAATGTCTGACTTTGCAAATCTTTGCTTATCATGTCTTCCTCCTTTATTTCTGACAATGTGATTGTCTTTGTGAATTCATGATACTCCTGTAGTTCCTTCCGATAGAAATCCAACAAATCAGTATAGTCGTTTACATTTTTCTCCAAACGACATTCCACTGATGATGTGACATTACTGTCACTTTCTTCCACTTCTAAACGTGTCACTGTTGCGATTTGCTTCTTTCTCATAGATGCATATGACAAATGAGATAACCCATTATTGTCATCTTCTGTTTCATGCATTGCTCGTTTTCTGCAATTTTGTTGAACCTGATCTTCAGTAGCAAATTGTGTGCTTGCTGAAAATCCTCGAAACACACTGCTATCATTGACATCATTTTTGTATGCTCGATCATTATTTCTTTTTTTGACTCGCATTTCAAATTTGTCAATTTCACTCATAAGAGGCACAATATGAAAATATTTGATTCTTCCTTCCGAATCAATGACTTTTGCCACAAATGCTCGTGCCCTGTTTCTGCCCCTTCCACAGTAATTTACAACTGGTGTTTCAGCATAAAAACCTTTTCCATTCTCTTCATAGACACCATTCCTTGTGTCAATAGTTATCATACTAATAGCCAATCCACATTGACTATCTACAATCAAACGAATTGTTAAATCATCTGTTTTTTGACCCTCTCCAACTTTACGGATGTAATCTTGTATGGTTTCATTTTCACCTAAACATCTTTCAATTTTCTCCGCATATAGATGTTCTTTCTGTTCCAATATTTTCTGACAACCTGCCCTCAAACGATTTGTGATCGTCCAATCCGGCCATGTGTAACCTTGTGACAATAAACTCTTAGCCACTGCATTAAACAATGCATCATTGTCACAATAACTGTCATGTGTAATCTGAATTGAACAGTTATTTCGTATTCCAACGCTTCTGATAATGCTATACTCATTCAATCCTCTGCAATCACTGCGATCTACTTTACATTCACGTCTTCTGACACCCTTCAATTTCAGGTTTTGGCAAAATGTACGGTACTCAGTTTCTTCATCAATATCGCAAATGCTTTCTGAGACATATAAATATACATTAGTGTCTCCTTCGAAATGGTCTCTTGTCTTCATATCTTTTTGTAATAAGGGTCTCAAATTTATTGATTCCATTATCCCAGGCTCCGTTATTGCTGACCTATCATCACCCATTGTATATACAACACTATATACAATTTTACACACATCTTTTTTTCCATCCTGCAAATAAAAAGAAAAAATATCAAATTAATAAAAATTTTACACCATGAACATTCAATAAGCAACAAATGACATTATGTCTCTTATTCTTTCAATCCTCAATTTCCTACAAACTGTAATCAATTATATAAAATAATATAACAAAAAACATTTTCCTAATATGGCACATAATCAAAGGAATTCTGGACTATAGTTATGTATAATAACTACTCCCAACACCAAACTCCATATATCACATTATTATTTATACATATCAACAATAAACACAGTTTACCTCACTTCATCTTGAACACTCATTAAATCCAACAATTTTACACATTCATACATTTAATCACATCATCAAAAAATTTAAAGCGATCAAACTTTAGCTTACACACAAATGCAATCCTTAATGCATTATAACAGACAACAAATTCATTCATACAAATCATTATTCTAAATGCTACATACTCATAACATACTCAGCAAAAAACAAATAAATAGAAAAAAGAACATTTACCTTTAAAAGAATCAAACTTTCCGCAATTAACAACACACTTTCTAAATCCGACAAATTTCAATGAATGTTTGCAAATCCAGCAATCATAAATAACATTCCTTGAATCAAAAACATAAAGCAAATAAAAATACAAAAACCTTCATTGCATTAATAAGACACTAATCTTATCACATATTTAATAATAATTTGAAACCTTAGAAAATAAACAATATAAGGAACAATTGTAACTAGCAATTTCATCATAAATCTCCATTAATGAAAACAAATCAAAGATCAAACAATTATGAACCGACAATTTCCCTTTAAACAAAAACATATTACAAAAAAAATATGAAAACATAAAAAATTGTATCCCATTAATAAGACACTAATCAAATAACTCACTTAATTTTTTCAGACCCATAAACTCAACAGATAAAAACGTGCATCAAATTAATATTACACTTACCAAATATTTCACTACTCTTTGAAACCCGCGTAAAATCAAGAGATAAAAACCCGCATCGCATTAATAATACACTAATCAAATATCTCACTTAACTCTTTGAGACCCATAAAATCAAGAGATAAAAACCCGCATCGCATTAATAAGACACTAATCAAATAACTCACAACTTTCTTAGGTCCACAAGATCAAAAATACTAAAAAAGAAGTATATCAATTTAATATGAAAACAAAATCACATTGGAGTATAAAATTATATAAAAAAAAATCTAAAGGTAATATAGTGAAAAATTAATTGCACGCATTCCAATCGTACTCATAAAGTTCGTCACCATTGATTCCAATATCACCCACCTGAAAAAAAGAACATTCAAAATTAATCATATTGTACTCATATTAATCATATTGTAACCAACATCGTATTTCTACATTACTGGCTCAATTCAGCTGAAGCACTTTTGAAGCTGAGTAAAAATCAGATAAAGCTCATTTTCTGAGTGGTTTTGTACGCGGCAATGGGGTGACGTATAGAGAGAAAAAATATATGCTTGTGTGCAGGTCAATGAGGAGAGATGTAGGCACTAATTTTTTCATCCTGCTGACCTTAGAACAGTCGAATTACGCAGTTTTCTGTTTACATATAGTAAATTGGGAAGAGCCGTTTTTACCAAGAAGACGGGTGGAGTGAATTCCTCAAAAGAAAGAAATGGAGACAGGGATTGTAAGATCTCCTGCTAAAAACGACTCTTCCCAATTTACTATATGTAAACAGAAAATTCCGTAATTCGACCGTTCTAAGGTAAGCAGGTAAAAAAAAAAATTAGTGCCTACATCTCTCCTCATTGACCTGCACACAAGTGTATTTTTTTTTCTCTGTATGTCACTCCATTGCCGCATATGAAACCACCCAGAAAACGAGTTTTTTCTGATTTTTACCCACCTTCAAAAGTGCTACAGCTGAATACTCAACACCGGCATCCCAAAACCACACTACTCTTAAATATACATCTACATCTTATGTGATTATATGAAATTAACTTCATTATCTTAAATTACAATTACTTTTCAATTTATACAATTTTCATAGTAACCACATACTTGTATAAAATTGATAACTTACAAGTACACCTAAAACATCTTCCGTTTCTCTACTCAAGGGACGATCTGGGGTACTAAGAACTGGTGATGAAACATGTCTGCTCCCACAGCTACCATCAGTTGTTACAGAGCCACTTCCTTCCTTCTCAGCAACTGGATAGAAACAGCAAAATAATTTCCACAATTAAAATAAAATCCCTGTTCTACTCTTATACAAATTACTTTACTCACTACTTAATGCAGCCATCTTTGCAACATTATGGTCATTGGTAGTCTCCATAACTGATGATGAAACGACGCAATCAGCTATCTCAGGAAGAATACACTCACTGTTGTAACCTGGCTCATCAATTGCAGCACAATCCTTACTATGAGCTTCTGCTTCCCTGGCCACAGGAAGCATTGAACTCGTACTACTCATTGATGATGATCCAGTATTGCATGAAACACCAGCTGACGTTTCCACAATACTTTCTAAAAAAGAACAAAAAATAAACCAAATAAATTTAATAGAAAATCAATGTACAAATCTTACATAATTAAATTACAATTATTAACTACCACCATCTATAAATATAAAACAAGTATACCATTATATAAATTATAATAACATCTCTTACCACTAATCGATGACGATACATTCATTGAATCATCAATGTTCAGATGGATTCCTTGGCTTCTTAGCAAAGCCGAAACAGCACTGTCGTCCTCGTTCACGGCAATGTGATCGTCAACTCGACCAGGGGGAGCAGTTTGAATATCCTTTGAAATACCTGCAAACATAAACACATTTCAATTATAAATTACCTCAACATATAAAAGAAATCAATGCATGCACTTTATCACTTACAAGATGATTGATCCTCAACTGCAACAGTTTCATTTCTATCATTTGGATCAAACAGATGTAGACTTTCTGCGGCATCAGGATTGTTGTACATTCGCAGCAAACGGTCAATGTCAGAATTAAGTTCAAGAGCTTCACAAATAAACAAGAAACAAAATACATGAAATAAAAATAACAAACACAATAAAAAACAACCCACAAATAAAAATCACTTTATAACTTACTTGGTGAGAGGCAATCCATTCCTGGTATATCAGCATCGGTATAAGAACTGCAAGGACTGCTATCACCTCCGAAAAAGTCATCTTCTTCCACTGCTGGTATATCATTGGTGTAGGGACTGCAAGGAGTCCAATCACCTCTGAAAAAATTGTCTCTTTCAGACTGCTCCGCCTCTCCTACTACTGATGCCGATCCAAAGCCTCCTGTTCCTCTTATGGGGGGGTTTGATTGCTGTGGAATGGTACTTTTTGGGCCCGGTACTGGAAGGGGGTTTGATGAATGAATGTTGTGTCCACCATTTCTTCGACGAGCCAGCATCTCCTTGTTCCGTTTCTTCAGCATTTCTTCAAACTTCGCGTAAAATCCTAACATTTCAAATCAATATCATAAATCCTAAAAAACACAATTCTTCAAATGACTGTGCACATCTCCAAACAACTTCCTTTGAATGCAATTTGATTTATTCCGCAGAAGTGGTTGGATGGGTGAGCGGTTTGGTCGAATTTTCAACCAGGGAAGAAGGTCACGCACTATCCCAAGTTTGGAAAGCGTAACGTAAATCAATGAGGGTTGAAGGTTGTGACTTTGTTGAGTCAAGTTGTCGGCTACAAATTGCAAGTTATTTTTCGTTGCTCATTCTGTTAACACTATTTAGTTGTATAATTTTGACTATATTAAAGAAACCGATTTTCGTAACGCCGTTCTCGTCACTTTCAAGTTCAATGATTGCATTATCGAATGCTTCGTCCGCGCTCGTCTTTGTGCCGAAGAAATGTCCGACGTCGTTAGTTACAATTGTGGCAGGAGAATTCCGAGTGCTCAAACTTCTAGAACCTACAAAGGGTTGAGATTTGAGGACGTTCCTATAAGTGCTGAACTCCGAGCTGAAGTAAATGATGGAAAGGATGTTCTAGCGACTCAACCGTACGCTACAGAGAAACTCAATCCGGCTAATTATTTCGCCAAATAACATTTTCTGCTTCATTTGGAAGAAATAGCGGAAGAAGAATTGATCAAAAGATTCGATATCACCAGGCTCAATAACATGGTTACCATGGACAAAGAAGAGGATTTTTTGATTCTACGCCTCAATGCACATTTGAGCGAAAATCGCCCGTCATTGCTTATGGGTGATAAGATTTTAGTCAACTACCTGCAAGAACCGACTGAAAAGAAAGAGGGAGTCATTCACGAAATTCGTGAACAGTTTAAAATACTGAAGTGTCCACAGTGTGGTGGCGTGACACTATTAGTTGGAGATATGCTAGAGGCTGAGTTGTGCGAACCTTGCATGCAACTGAATCGCATAAAAAATCCGGATAAGAGAAGAAAGTTGGAAGAATATTAGGACAAAATGAAAATCAAATCTTTCCCCAATTTACCAAAGTTGACTGATGCTGAGAAAGCTGTAATCACTCCCGAGCATCCAATAGTAACGGTGAAAAAGAATTTCATGCAAAATAAAAAATTCCGCTAGGAATGCATAAATTTGCTCTGTTGCACAGATCACTTGTGGTCTCTCATACTCCCTCGTGTCAATTTGACCAACAGATTTGTGATAATTGAAACAGTTTGAAAGAACATAGTTCTAGATAAGGGTGGCAAACGTTTCAAAGTGGCACAAGCAATTATCAACAACTATTACCCTGTACTCATATCTGCCATAACAATCAAACAGTTGTGATTGCAATTGTCACTACTGGACTTTTTACTGTTGTGTTAGAATGTGTCTACACAATCTGTTTGTTGGAATCAAAAGTGAAGTAAAAACAGATAAAAATCCTTTTTGCTGGATTGAAATAATCCGCAATGTTATTTTTGAACCTTATCAACAACTGAAATTGAGAATCACGATGTTGAAGAAAGAAATCGATTTTCGTGATGGTGCTCTCATCACTTTCAAGTTCGTCTGAACAAGATAATAGACAGCAAAAGAGTGGAAGAAGCATAAAACAATCTGATGTCCAATGATGTGTATTTGACACCTATTGAGTTATGCTTCATTGCATTCGTTATACAAGATTTTTTATGACATGCCCAGCGGCAACCACAATGTTTTGAGGTTAACCCATAGACTATGTACTGGAACATTCTGGAGCCAAAAGTGGGTCGTTCAACTGGGAAGCATACCAACAATATGATAACCTTGTTGGATTGGGTGACGACGAACAATACAACCCTAACTAAAGAGAGGACACTCTGATTTGCTCCTATGAAATCTCAAAAATTCTTTTAGAAATTAATAGAAGATGTGAAATCCCATCTTGCAAGTAATGCTGCTAATCCACAGCTCTGTAATTTGGAGATGTTACATCTGAGTCCTAAATTCCAAGAGGAAATCATCAAAATTACAGAGAACACACACCATGAGCGAAAGGTAACAATCATTTTTTTTAAATTTTCAGTCAACCGCATATGACCATCCAACATGAGGTACGAAAGCTATATATAGGTTTCATACTTATATGATTAGTTCAAATCCATATTAAACCGCGTATGACCATATAAACTGAATCCCGTGTCTGCCTTCATCATAAACAACATTCACCAGAGGGTTCACTGTTCAATAGTTCATCACTTCACTAGTTTTCTGCATTTCTTGTGTCCAAGTGTTCAGTGGTATTTTTTTTGACACGTAAATTGGATATGTGTGTTTTCAACGTTTCGCATCACTCATCTCTGCTAAATGCTAATAATTCAAAAGGCATGTAAGCATTTAACAACACTCAGTTCATACAAATTTGAACCTACAACTGAGTAAGAGAAATAGAATGGCGGCTCTGGTAAATATGGGGAACCCTGCTGAAGGACAAAATCCCGACGAGGACGGCTATATGACGACAGAAGAGGCAGAGTTGGAGAGACGTGTCATCGAACGGATTGACTCGTTCCCCAAAAAGGTTCTAGACCAAATAGCTGCTTTGGTATATGCCAATAAAGACCTTCCTAGATTCAAAGATGTTTATGGGACAGGTGCCTGTCCGCCCTGGGTCAGGATAGAAGAACTTTGGAATAGTAAGGATAAAGCATCAAATTCCAATCAAGATTTTTTGAACTAGGAAATAATGATGATAAACTTTGCAGGGCTTAACGATCCAAAATGGAAAAATCAGCCCATGAAAGTCATCTTTGTGGTTGACAGCAGAGAGGTGCTACGTCGTATCCGGTCAGTGGCAGGGCTCATGCACTGCGGCATCGAGGAACAATTTCCATCAGCCTGATGCAAGAAAAAAAAACTTTTTCAAGGTAAATATAACTCATCCCAAATTTTTTTTTCATTTGATCGAGCAGCTAAGTAGCTAACCCAGAGTTTGATTATTATTGAGTACGATAATGTAGTTCCTTTTCCGTTTCTGATGAATCAAAACAAGGCGTCAATGGATTACGACATTTAATGTCGTCATCAAGTTTTTGTGTGCTTGTTCATGTGTATTCTATTAAACAATCTGATTTCAAATAATGTGTAATTCATCGCATTCGTTACACGAGATTTTTCATGACATGCCCAGCAGCAACAACGATGTTTCGAGGTTAACTCATAGACTACGTACTTGAGCATTCAGGAGCCAACAAAGAAAGAAGTTATCAGAAGATTCGACATTATTGGGCTCAATAACACGGTAAC
>Ga0302164_10000368_pt1 | contig 15601 bp, 9 predicted proteins | sample I_Fen_E3_1_FD_193500 | JGI IMG/M metagenome (GOLD analysis project Ga0302164, IMG submission 193500) | Peat permafrost microbial communities from Stordalen Mire near Abisko, Sweden - I_Fen_E3_1 | ecosystem: Environmental > Terrestrial > Soil > Wetlands > Permafrost | place: Sweden: Abisko...
ATGAATCGATTCGGAAGGAGGAACACCCATAACAATTGCAAAAAGGCTGAAGAAAGCTCCGACAACGTCTTTCAGACGAAGATTATCCACATTAAGACCCAGGGCATTAAGTGATAAACCGGTCCACGAAAGAAAATGTCCGAAATAACCCAGAAGAGCGTCTAAAAGAGCTATAAGGGCAATCACCCCGATCAGCATTGCTATTACATTGATTGAGATCTTCATTCCATCGCTTGCACCTGCAGAAATGGCATCCATTATATTAGCATGTTCTTTTTTTACTTCCAGTTTCACGACTCCCTTTGTTTCTGACTCTTCAGTTTCCGGGAAGACGATTTTAGCAATAACCAATGCCCCGGGAGCAGCCATGAGGCTGGCCGCGAGAAGGTATGATGCCGGTACACCCATCGAAATATAAACTGCCATTACGCCTCCTGCAATACAGGCCATACTGCCAGTCATGGAAGCGAGCAACTCAGACATTGTCATTCCTGAAAGATAAGGTCTGATCATAATCTGGGCTTCGACCTGACCAACGAAGGCACTGGCAACATTCGACAGAGCCTCGCTCCCGCTTACTCTCATTGCCCAATGGACAAACCTTGCTATCACAGCTATGACTCTTTGCATCAGACCAATATGATATGCAATTGCTACAAGCACACAGACAAAAATGATAGTTGGCAATAAGATAAACAGAAAAACACCGCTTTTTACAATTCCTTCGGGAAGAATCTGGGTTACTTTGGTGAGATCACCAAAAACAAAAAGACCACCTTCTTTCGAAAAATCCAGAAGCTTGTTTATTGCTTTGCCAAGCCAGAAGAAAATTTCCTGTCCTATTGGTACCTTAAGAATAAAGATCGCCAGAGCAATTTGAAGAGTCAGTCCTGTGATAACCAATCTGTAATTAATTTTTTTCCGGTTATTCGACCACAGAAATGCAAGTCCAAGAATAATAATGATCCCGATAACGCCAGTAAATCTTCCCATTTCTTCTTCAATTTATTGATAGAGTCCTCTTCAAACCTACATTTTTTTTTGATAATTAACGAAGGATTCAGAAAAAAAGCTTCCGCTTACCGTCAGAAAGAAATTTACGGAAAGGAAGATGGAATTAATAAATTGGATGAAAGCAATTTATGGGAAATTGCTATTTTTTGTCAGGCGGAAATGACTCGGACCATTTTTTAATTATCGCAGCCTGCTCCTTTGTGGGGATTTTCTCCGGATTCTTTTCCCTTGCTTTTTTAGGAGGCATATCACCCTTATTGATCTCAGAATACATTTTCGCAGCTTTTTCTTTTTGCTTTTCAGGTGTATATTTGGTCCATTCTGTAAAATTAAGCTTGGATTTTGACATTAAACCGCCTTCGCTGGTATGACAAGGGACACAGGATACAGTTATAATCTTATTTACTTCATCAGGTAAAGAAGATGACACATTATTTGAATTATCCTGGCATAAAGCAGGAAGATTAAAAAAAAAGAGACCAAATAGGAAAAATAGCGGACTCAGCAATAATGATAAATTAAGTCTCTTCATTGGCTTAGAAATTAGGTTACTAATACCATAAAGATAATCAATTATCTCAAATAAAAATTTGAGATATTGCAAATCCTGTTAGTAGTAAAGTGCTATTTGTCCATTCTTTGGGATACCTCTGTATATGATCTTGGCGTCAGTACGAGGCAGTCTGATTTTTATAAACGGGTGATATTCAGGAATTTTAAAAACTGCAACTCTTTTCAGGGCGCTCCATGAATCTCTGATCCGGTCATTCAGATCGAATTTGAAACGGCTTAACTTGTCATTAAATTTGACATTTTCCTCCTGATATACATAGATTCTTATTCCCTGGTTTGTTTCCAGAATGTAATTCACAGGTTCTGCGATGGATGTATCAGGCATAATATCAGGCTTGTACTCCGAAGTATCCTTTGGAGCCATCTTAATCATTACAGGTTCTTTCTGAATAGTAGCAAGTGATTGATCTATGCTAAATGGTTTGGCAAGCATAGATAAGATAGCATTCTCATTTGATGCCATGAGAATCTTGCTGGTTTTCATGTAGCTCATCTTCGCATTATGAACTACCACGCCGCTTATTTCAAGATTAGCTGTACTGTCAGAAAGGTTAATGGTCATATAGATCGAATCCGTTTCGGCCATCGCTATCCTTGATTGAAGAAAAGATTTCTCTTTCAGCACCTTAAGATATTCCGAATCCATAAAAATCTGTTGATCAGCTTTTCCTTTTTCTGTAGGTTTCGCACCGAATTCACTCTTTATTTCCTCAAGTTTTTTTGAAGGACTCAGCATTGACATTGCAGTGTAATATACCAGGAATAGAACTATTATACTGGTCAGTACAATTAAAAATACATTTCGTCGTGGTTTATTATTGTTTTCGGTTTCCATTACTTTTTGCGATCAGATCAGAAAATATATACTTTCGAACCAATATTAAGGGTATGGTAGACAACATCCAGGTCTTCATCATTCAGTCTGACGCAACCATGGGTTACCGGCATTCCAAGAAAACGTTTATAAATGGTACCGTGAATCAGGTAGCCGTCTCCGATACTCATTGCGTAATCTCCAAGCACCCCGGATTCGTATCTGGCGGGAGAATTCTTAGGGGGTATGGGTAATCCCTCTTCAATAAAAGACCAGTCTGGCCTGTTCCACGACGGATTTGTAATTTTCCCATGTATAGTCCTTTTACCCCTTGGTGTTTTGAAAACCCAGAACTTATCTCCTTTTTCAGTTTTGAGCATTGTCAGACTGCCTGTACTGCAGAATCCTGCCCTGACAAGCTTCTTATTTGTATAAAGGTAAAACCTGTTTTCAGTTGTATTTACAACAATGTAAGACTGACCTGAAGTATATGCATTAAATTTCAGAGCAAGACGCTGAACATCTTTCGATAGCAATCCAATCTGTTTCTTGTAGTTTGTATCCTTCTTTAAATCAGAGTTATTTGAAATTTTCGTTTCGTGCTTAGGAGTTAACTCCTTCAGAAGTGGCACACCATAAAGGAAAAAAAGAATCAAAGAAAATGCAATCAGGATTGAACTGATGAAGATTAATAAAAACCTCATAATCCTGAAAATTGGTTTCCTGTCATGAGTATTTTTATTACCTGACTGTGTGTCATCATTTATTTTCTTCTCATTTTCCATTTCAGATAAATTATTTTTCCACAGCGTCTTTCAGATCAACCATTGATCCTATTATTGTAACCGGAGTGCCCACTCTCGCAATCCTGAATACTAAATCCATCTCTTTATCAGTAAGAGCAATACATCCCTCAGTCCAGTCGATCCCTTTTCCGCCGTTGCCGTGGATCTCAATCAGGCCTCCTATTTTTGCAGAGGCCGGAAGCGAACCATGCTCAATCTCAGATCTGAATTTTTGTCTGTCTTCATCATTGGGATAGTCAAGTAAAAGGGCTTTATAGTACTTTGTCTTGCCACCGTCAAATTTTCCTGTAATCTTATACATGCCTTCAGGCGTTGCCAGATCACCCTTTGTTCTTTTATCCCCTACCCAGTTTTTTCCTAATTCGGCTTCAAATTCATATTTTTTGGAACCACTAAGGTAGACAAAACATTTTCTTGAAAATTTATCAATAATTATTGAATAATCTTTATTTTTTTTCGATTCATTCAGAGTCCTGTCCACCCATTTTTTCCAGACTGAATATGATTTGAAATAGTTTTTAAGATTCCCTGATGCAAATTCGTACGATTCGTTAAGCAGATATTCGCAATCAGTTAATTTCCTGTTAGCCTGAAAGTAGAGACCTTTATTATAAACTATTTCAGCTTCTTTTAATAAAATCTCTCCTTTTGAGATCCTGTTCCGGATTTCTGAAGTTAAGGGATAAGTATTAAAGAGTTCATCAATCTGAGCTGCAAGTGTATTCAGAGTGTCAATCTTCTCTTTCAGTTTTATCTTAAGGTTCGATGAAGTACTTATTGAATTGTCAGTAGCCTCGCTTGCTTTTTTAGCCGAGAGCTCGGCAAACATGATGACCCTATCATAATGTCTGAAATAAATGAATCTTTTATTTTCCTTCTGCCAGTTAATCATTGCAGAATCATAAAAGATCTTTGCCTCGTTATACAGCTTTCTTGAATAAGTATCGGCCTTATTTTTCCCGGCTTCAGACAGAACTGCCAGGGCATGTTCCATTTTGGCTACCGGAGGCTTAGGTGTTAGACGTATTAGTAATAAGACAACTAAGGGAATTGAAACTGCAGATGCAGAAAAAATCAGCACATCTCTCCAAATCTTTCTCATGTGATCCTGTGACGATTTTAAAAAAAACCCCGGGAAACTCCCGGGGATTTTATATAATTAAGTAAAGTACTTATTAAATACTATTTCTTAACTGCTGGTTTAGCTGCTGGTTTAGCTGCAGGTTTAGCTGCAGGAACTGCTGGTTTAGCTGCAGGAGCAACTACGGGTTTTTTGCCTGATACTTTTGCAATAGCATCCTTAAGTTCGGTATTGATGCCATTAGCTTTATCACTGGCTGCTTTAATTTTATTGAGTGCATCCATGAATGAACCTTTATCATAAAGACCCTGTGCTTCAGTTACAGAAGCTTCGATAGCTGCCATATCAGTTTTCATTGCTTCAAGGACAGCTGCTCCTTCTTTTCCACGGGGAGCTTTTTTCATAAGAGCTGTATTCTCTTCAATGGTAGCTTTTACTGTTGCCATTGTAGTTTCAACCTCTTTCTTAACTTCTTCTTTCTTAACAGCAGCATCAGCTGCAGCTTTGTTTGCAAGTGCTAATGTAGCATCAAGCTTAAGTGAAATAGGGCCAAATTTCTTGAATAATTTTGATTTCTGAACTTCAACTGCAGCATTAATAGCTTTCATTGAATCCTGTACTGCTGCAAATGCGGCGGGTACATAAACTGCTGCTTCAGCAGTCTGTGCAGCAGCAATAGCTGCATTAGTAGCATCAATTTTTTCCTGTGGAACTTTTCCACAACTAGAAAGGAAAGCAACCATTGCGATAGCAGCTAATCCCATTAAAACTTTGTTCTTCATTTTTCTAACCTTTTTAATACTTTGTTTATTTAACAACTTCCGATCTATTTAGTATAATCGTTTCCTGTAAAAAATTACGGTGCGAATATACAACAATTTAAGAACATAGCAAATGAAAATGCGAATATTATTCAATACAGGTTTATTAATCTGCGAATTCATTGTATAATGTATTATCACTATAACTGAAGGTGATATAAATAAAAGACTAGTCTTCCTAAATTATTAAGAATGAGATTTATTCTTTACTTTCTGATTCCTTTATAAGATATTCTGTAAGATTTTTATCATGTCCTAGACCAATTTTACGTCTTAACCTGTAACGGCTTATTTCGACTGCTCTGCCGGAAATGTTCAATAGTTTGGCGATTTCTTTAGTTGTAAAGTTCATCCTGAGGTATGAACTGAGTCTGAGGTCATTTGGAGTCAGGTTAGGATACTTGTCTTTTAACCGTTTGAAGAATCCCTGCTGTGATAATTTCAGAACATTCATCGCATTCTTCCACTCTTCAGTCTGGGAATCAAGGCCCTGGGTTATTATCTTTTCCATTTCCCTGATGAATTTCACAGGAAATTTTGAAGACTGCTCCTGAAGAGTTACTATCTGTTCATGCAATTCAGTTAAAATTTCATTTTTTTGTATCAGATATCTCATTGTAAGCATAAGCTCGTAACTCTTGTAATCCAGCTCACTTTCGAGCCTGTGTTTGTTTACCTCGAATTCAATAAGTTGTTTTTGCTTCCTGAGTTCATTCCTGAAAATCCTTATACTAATGACAACAACAACAATAAAGACCAGACTGTATAAAATATATGAATACCACTCCAGATACCATGGCCGTTCAATTGTAAAACTTATTTTGTCAGAATTACTCGTTATGTCTGACCTTATTAAAAGTGTGTAAGTTCCATAACCAAGATTCAGATATGAAAAATGGTCCTGCTCAGTATTGTGCCAGTCTTCATCAAGCTCCACTAGCTTATACTGGAACTCCTTCTGTTCCATATAATACTGACCCGGATTAGCGAAATAGCATACGAGATTATTAGTATTGTAGGGAACTTGTATTTCATTATTTTTCAAGACTGAAATCTCGATCTTCTTTTTAATTCCCTGAAAAACCAGTTTATTGATTTTTAAATCTGATACGGATGAAGATTGTCCCATCTGTGATAAATTATAAACTATAAAAGCCTGAAGAGTCGGGATCATTACACTTTTCTCGCTAAGTTTAATAATCTGCAATTCCCGTTCCCTTATATCAGAAGATTTCTGAACAATTTCCAGTTTCTTTATCGCTTCAAAATCTTTTGTTATCTCAAATAAAGCAATCTTATTGCCATAGCCGAACCAGTACTCGTTTTTCAGATAGGGTATTATCTGGGAAGCAGCACGATAATCTCCGAGGGTCTCATTAAGTCTAACCAGAGGAATTATTGTTCCTTTTTCATAATTAAAGGTATAAACAGAATCGGTTGTGGTAAAAATGATCTGATTATTGATTTTATGAATATCAATTTTCCTGGGGACTCCGGAGATACTATTAAAAAACTTCAGATTGACAATTGAATCAAGCTCTTCGTTCAATTCAATCTTATAAATACCCTTTTGCGGATGAGACGCCCACAGATAACCAAGGTAATCAACCTCAATGTGTCTCGTTGGCTCAATAAATCCTCTAACTTTGTTTCTCATAGTCCACTTTCCGTTGCTGTCCTTTTTAAAGAATACTATCCCGGTATACGTTCCCTCAATCAGCAGGTTGTTGTATTTTCTAATGCTCCAGCCTCCGGTAATATTTGATATTTTCTTAACAACAGGGCCATTTAGCAGAAATGTACCTTCATTATGTCCGCACAGAAGCTGGTTATCAAACTGTTCAAGTGTCCAAACCTGACCCTGTGTTCCATCAATTAGTTTAATATCTGAAAAACTATAATCTTCATTAATATTTTTCAGAGTTGCGACAAACAAACCATGGTTTGTACCCAGAAACAGTCTTCCGCTATCCTGAAAAATAGTATATATGGTTCCAAGTGTACCCGAAGAATTTGTATAAATAGCCAATGGAGAAAAAACATTAAAGTAGTTCACCCCTTCATCCAGCCCAATCCAAAGCCCATTATCCCTGTCCCTGAACAGAGACAGAACTGTATTGTTATTAAGGCCGTTATTACGATCAAATTTGCTTATTATATCACCTTCTCTGTTACAGAGAACAACTCCATTCTGAATTGTTCCAAAAACAAACAGTGAATCATTAAGAGCTAAGCCGGCATTGCAGGTCTGAACCTTCAGGTATGTAGAAATTTCAGAATTCAGTAATATAAATTTCTCACCATCGAACCTGAAAATACCATCATTTGCGGTACAAATCCAATAATCATTTTCACCGGTCTGAATGATTGAATGTATCTCCTTCCAGCTAAAAAGCTCGCTTTTTTCAATAAATCTGAAGCCACTGCCATCAAACCAGTATAGACCGGTCCCCAGAACCTGGGTAATAAATCCATTATTGTTCTGGAACATAAACAATAAAGTGTAAGGTCCCTTTATTGCTTTCACTGCCTGATCCTTATAACAGTAAATAGTAGTAAATGACTGAAAGTATATTACACCTTTGGCTTCGTAAATCTTCCAGATCTCATCATTTTTTTCAATACTTATCTTTTCTGAAAGGGAATAATATACCGGGGTACCCTCTTGATTTTCTTTCCAAAAACCGAATTCCTCAAACGATCCCGTAAATATTATTCCGTCCCTGGAGACGTGAACAGACCTTACAGTTTTTCCATAAGGCAGCTTATATACTTGCCTGCTGATTCCGTTAAACTCTATTAATCCTTCAGAATTTGCGAAGTAAATAAATCCATTTACCGGGCTCTGGCTGATACCCCAGTTTTGATTTTCAACAGGGATGTGATTGGAAATAAACCTTTTAATTACGTCATCCTGAGATGCGGGTGAAGCCTTCGTGAAGGAAATCCTGCAGAACAATATCAAAACAGCAAAACATACCCCAAAAATATTTTTCTGCAGTGAATACATATAGTTAAGTAGTGCAAGACTCTTTAAGAATTATTTAAAGAATTAAATATACACTATTTCTTAAAGTAAAACTCTTAAAAAGTGATGCAGAATGTTTTCGGTTCAGAAGCTGAATCCGAGCTTTTGAAGACCGGTTCTGACTTCCTGACTTGACATGAACAGATCCCAGATTAGACCAGATCTGTAATTTTCGATCATTACTATTTCAGGCCCTTGGTCTATTGCCAGGTATCTCTCAGGATACCACTTATTCTGTTCGCTGAATGCATCATAAAAACCATATATGCCCCAAATTTTATTTCCAAGCACGTAATAAAAATGTCTGAGGGCGCTCATCGATTGTTCGGGAGTATAAGAAAATGATGATAGCGAAGCTGTTGGAGCTATTACTCCAAGATCATTTCTTACTCCAGGACTATGTGCCGCGTAACCACCTGTTGAATAACTGGCACTTAAACCCCAGCAATCTTTGCTATATCCTGCGTATTTATCAGTATTCCTGGTACACCATTGCCAGTTAATAAGAGCCTGGTTCTTATTTTCCTGCCAGTAATCTGCATAAATATCTTTAAGATTCCTGGGGTCTATTCCAAGGTAAGAATAATGTGTCCAGAAGAGAGGACCACCATATTCCTCAGAACCATTATGATTCAGAGATAATACATAACCGTATTTTTCATGTTCTCCTTTTATTTTTCCATCTCTCGCCCATCCTTTATGATAAACAGCCGGAATAACGGGAAATGTTGGAGAAGAAGCAGCAAGTACATATAATATAAGGCATTCATTATAACCCTGCACCGGATTATTCATCTGCCAGCCAAAATCAGGTGACCAGTGCCAGTAAATAACAGATTCATCACCCTTTGTAAACCAGTTCCATTCTACTCCTCTCCACAGAGAGTCAATTTGAGAAGCAAGTAATATTTCCTTGTCTGATCCTTCAATAAAGTATTGTCTCACTGCAAGCAGTCCTTGAATGAGGTATGCCGTTTCAACGATATCAGCGCCATCGTCTTTTTTACTGAATGGTTTAACTTTTCCTGTTTCCCCAATCAACCAATGTGGCCATGCACCGTGGAACCGGTCAGCCTTCTTCAGAAATCCGACTATTTGATTAATCCGTGAATAACCTTCTTCCCTGGTTATAAAACCGCGTTCAATTCCTACAAGAATAGCCATCAGACCAAAGCCGGATCCGCCTGTCGTAATTACGTTTTTATCATTTTCAGGGTAAATATTATCAACATGATACCTTTCACGTGCCATTCCGGATACAGGTTCCGCACCACCCCAGAAATATTGAAAAGTTCTGTATTCAACAAGTGTCAGAAGTGAATCATCAGATATCTTTCTAAAATCTGATAAATTGTTTTTAAATGTTTTTTTGTCGTTTTTACCAACATAGAAAATAATGCCCAATAATATCAGCGCAAACACAATATGGAACCTGAACTTTTTCATTGTTTTTAATAGGTGAAGCCAAGTTGGTTTACGTATTATCAATACCTGAACCAAGGGTCTTGTTTTCAGGCCTTATATCTAATTTATTATTGTATGATGTATAAATCACAAACGTTGCAAGAATTACCAGTATTATGAAATAATGATATATTCGGTTCAAAATAATAGTTTTTTAAGAACTAAAAATTAGTATTAAGTCCGACAATTTATTCGACCATAATCTCATTTTTTAAAGAAAGACTGCCTGGATATTTTCCAGGCAGCTTTTCACTAACATAAAATTTTTACTACACTAACGAAACTGACTTAATTCTCTGCAGCAATAATTGTTTGTATTTCAGTTTGGGTGAGCGCTCTGTTGAATATCCGTAATTCATCAATTAAACTCGCATCGCCTAAATGGCTCCAACCGATGAAACGTGGAGCGCCCGAGCCAATAGAAAAATTATCACAACCAGTCCAGGATACACCTGTAAAAGCGCCATGAGCCACTACTTGTCCACCAAAATAGAGAACACATTCGGTAGCCGATATTGTGAACGCTATGTGTACCCAACCTGCAGTTTCAGGATTAAGAGTTGCGGTAGCTCCACCATCGAACCAACTTTCGTCAGTTCCCTTACCAACATTTAGCTTTATGGTTTGGTTAGTTGCACCACCTTCACGGAATAACCGGAACCCCTTTGTACGATCATCATCAGTGTCTGAAAGACGAGGAGGGCAAATACATAAAATTCCAGCACGATCGGGTATTGCATTTACTTTGTACCAAAATACAGCTGTAAATTCGGTACCAAGCATTCCGGTACCAGGCCAGGTCAGATAAGCATCTGCTGCACCTGTGTAAGCGGTTCCATGTTTGCCAGTTGCAACACCAGGATTTCCAACTATGGCTGGGTAAGTACAACTTATTAACTCCATAAAATCACCATCGAATGGCATATAAAATATTTCACCCGGATATATGGCTTTGTAAGCAGGCGCCTTTTTAAAATTAACCGATTTAGAAGTGCTTTTACCAGAGGCATCGGTTGCTATAATATTTAACGTATGGTCTCCATTCGTAACATTATCGTAAAGATACTGTCGGGGAACAATACGATAGTCTGTAAAATTAGCGCTAGCGTAATTTTTAATTTCAGTTCCATCAAGTTTTACTGATATTGATTGAATTTCAATATCATCAGTGACATTAAAATTGATGTTGAGTGAGGTAACATCTTCTTTTACCCGAAGAAGGGTGCCTTCAGTTGGATAACTGATTGTTACCACAGGAGCCGAAACATCATCCCCAGGCGCTATTTGAGTGATCGGATCAATACCTTTGTTACATGCTGTAGCAAAAACAATGGTAAATAAACAAAACATTAAATATTTTAGACTTTTCATCACACTATTAATTTAAAACTGTTAAATAATAATTAGTTATGAAGACTGTTTAACAAATCCACCTCCGGTTGCGGATATGGATAAAAAATCTTATCTGCAGTAAATGTCCTGCCTTCATAACTCAGTTCGGAATATTTTTCGAGCCTTACCATATCATAAAAACGTGTCCCCCATTCCATTGCAAGTTCAGCAAATTTTTCATCCATCACCTGGTTTGTTGTAACACCTGATAAGGCGGTTAAATGGGCACGCGCCCTGACAAGGTTCACAGCCTGATCGGCTGTTAGTACCGTACCTGTGGCTCCTTGAGTAAGCGCCTCGGCATACATCAGCAATATTTCGGAATAGCGGATACAGATAAAATTCTTATTAGATCCGTAATCAGTACGTCCGGGAGTTAACTGAATGGAAGGCAAATAATGCTTGCCGCTTTGAAATATATAGCGGACGTGATTTGACCATATATCCCCATCTCTAGTTGTATTCGATACAAAAGCTGGCGTAGTAGAATAACCTGATTGGTTATGGAGCAAATCGATCCCTCGTTGAGTAAAGAGAACACTTGTCTCCAAACGAATGGTTTCGCCCCTGTCGAGCATAAATTTGACATATTTCATTGTTGGTTCATAGAAACCCCATCCGCCACCGGCACCTGATACGGCAGGCGTCCATTCGCCAGGTCCAAACTGATCCCAAAGATATCTTTCCTGGTTACCGGTTGCAGCGCCGTAATCGGAATACTGATATTCAAGCAGGTTTTCATCGGCGAGCTTCCCTGGTATCTTAAATAATTCATAAAAGTCTGGATAAAGTGTAAACTTATTTGATGCAATAATTTGCGCGGTTGCATCGGATACTCCCTGGTAATTCTTCAATTCGAGGTTAGCAAGTGCTTTAAGGGCAAGAGCGGTATACTTTGTTACCCCACCTGTGATATCGGTACGCTGATTTGGCCGCATGTCCGGCAAATTCGGTAGCGCCTTGTCCATTTGATCAGAAATATAATACATTACCGAATCTTTTGACATAACAGGAATACTCGCTAAGTCCGATGGATTGGAGGAAGTTTTCGGCACTAAAATCGCTCCCCACATACGCGACAGCTTGAAAAGATCCCAGCATTTGAGAGTGTTTGCCTCAGCAATATATTGATCGGCATTAGTCGTTCCAGTGGCATTTTGCGCATACAATTTAATTTGTTCTATAGCAGAATTTGCCGTTAAAACATTTACATACAAATCTCTCCATACACCGTCTAGGTTCCAATCATCAGGAGCATACGAAAAATTATCCTGATGAATAAAAGGAGCTTGATCCCCGGCCGGATTGACATCATCGCCTCTGTAAGAATAAGTCTGGTAAATCTCCCATGGGAATTCATATACTTTTGCGTACAAACCAAGTAATGGTGAAATCATGTTATTGGTTAACGTATAATCGATACCTGAGCCAAAGGTCTTGTTTTCAGGCTGTATATCTAATTTATCCTGGCATGCTGTATAAATCAACAACATTGCAGGAATTACCAGTTTTATGGAATAATGATATATTCTCTTCATAATCATAGTTTTTAAGGATTAGAATTTAATATTAAGCCCGAGAGCATATACAGCAGGAACAGGATATGTTTGATCATCAATACCATCCGCCACTTCAGGGCTAAACCCATTGTATTTAAATATTGTTAATGGACGATCGGCCGTCAGAGATATTCTTGTTTCGGGGAAGTCGAACCCAAAAAGTTTCTTACCTCTTATATTATATGCCAGCTGCACATTTTGTATCCTGAAGAACGAACCGTCTTCTACAAAAAAATTGCTCAGTTTCTGATTCCAGGCTTTCCTTAGTCCTGCTGATGAAGGGTATTTATTTGAAGTGCCTGCCCCGTGCCAGCGATTTATTGCTAAGTCGGCATCCATGTTCTGGTCATTGGTCCAGATAACTTCTCCGCGTTTACGATTAAATATTTTATTTCCACTCTGCCCCATTACATTAGCGGAAATGTCGAAGTTCTTATAACTGACCGCAAAATTAAACCCATACGTAAATTTTGGCATATACGAGCCTATTATAGAACGGTCCAGGGCATTAATAACCCCGTCGCCATTTAAATCCTTGAATTTCAAATCGCCAGGTACAAGAACTACACCTTGTGCTGCCATCGTTGCCTGAGCAACTGCATCACCCTGAATCTCGGCCGCAGTCTGGTAAACACCGGCAACCGTGTATCCGTAAAATCCTAACATAGGCTGTCCTACATATGAACGCATGGGAAATTCCTGTAACGTGGCATATGGAACGTATGGCACTCCGTAAAGATCCTTCACTTCATTTTTAAGAGTTGCAATATTTCCACCTATACTATATAAGAAGTCATTTCCTAATTTATCATTCCAATTAATAGTAATTTCAAGGCCTTTGTTTCGGATAACCCCTACAGGTTTAGTAACCTCAGTTCCTGTTACTGCAGTAAAAATCCTCATCGCCGCATTTTTCGTATCGCGAATGTAATAATCTGCATCCAGACTTAAACGGTCATTCAGTATCTTCGAAGTAATACCAAAATTTGTTTCTTCAGTAACTTCCCATTTTAACCATGAAAAAGTGTTAGTGATTATAGACCCGGTAGTCCGGACATTATTAATAGCCGCATAATTAGGTGTAATTGTATTGCCTCCATCACTGGCAGGTATCTTGTCATTACCCAGCCTTCCCCAACTTGCACGAAGTTTCAGAAAGTTGATGCTCGTATTATCCTTCAGAAAGCTTTCTTCGGAAATTACCCATCCTACTCCGAAAGCTGGAAAATATCCCCATTTCTGCTGATATTTAGAACTCCCATCCGCTCTCATTGTAGCATATGCGAGGTATTTACCATTATAATTGTATGAAAATCTTCCAAAATAGGATAATCCATAATACCTTGTTCCATCATCACCGGTGTCATTATACGTGTTAGTGGTACTTCCCTGATGAAAATACCAGGTTTGTTCATTAGCAACAGGGAAAGCCTCAGCGGCAGCCTTAAACATGAGATATGATTCGTCGCGGTAAGAAGTACCAGCCATAACAACCAAATTATGCTTTCCAAAATTATCGTTGTATGTCAGCACATTATCAAAAAGCCTGTTATCGTATATCCTTGACCACCTGGTAAGCTTAGACACATCGGAATTAGTTCGTAAAGTAAGACCAAAATTATAAGGTAGTTCTGCCTTACGCTCTTCAGATGAAGTATAGCTTTGACTATAAGTAGTTTTAAAAACTAATTTTTTAGGTATCAACTGAAACTCGGCGTAAAAATTACCATTCACTTCTGTTCTCGTATCGCGGTCCTGCGTAAAGACCATAGATGGAAAAGGGTTTTGACCATTCCTGTAACCAATATCGTGAGCATTCGCGTATCTGTATGGTGGTGGCGTTGCATCCGTTTTTGTTTCATCAATTACGGGTATAATCGGAACTGCAAAATAGGCCAGGTTCCACGCAGCATCAGCTGGTTTATACTGAACAGAATTGCCGAGGAGAAGATTTCCCCCAATTTTTAACCAGTTTTTTACTTGATAATCAATTTTTGAGCGGAGGTTGAAACGAGTATAATCATTTTTCATATTCATTATTCCTTCCTGTGTAAAATAACTTGCCCCCAGGGAATAAGTTGCTTTTTCAGAACCACCTGAAACATCAAAGCTATGATTCTGGATACGTGCAGGACGAAGTACCTCTTTGTACCAATCGGTATTTACATTAGGTAAATTCGGGTTAACGCGGCTCCGGCCATAACGTTGCATAGCGTTTAATACATACATTGAATCTGCAGCTGAGTGAGACTCCATAGCCATAGTAGTAAATTGCTCTGCATTGGCCATCTTTAAAACATTCTGCGCAATCTGTACACCATAATACCCGCTATAGGTAACCTGTGCTTTTTGGTTTGTTGAGCCGGACCTGGTTTCAATCAAAATTACACCATTAGCAGCCCTTACACCATAAATCGCCGCTGCCGATGCATCTTTTAATACTGAAAGCGAAACAATATCCGAAGGGTTAAGGAAATCAATATTATCGAAAAACATGCCATCAACAACATACAAAGGAGCTTCAGGGTGCAAAAATTGGTCATCACTATTTTTTAGTACCGAGTAGGAACCAACGCCACGAACATGAATAGTTGGCCCTACGCCTGGAGAACCGCTGCTTACAATTTGCAGCCCTGCAATTTTCCCCTGTAATCCTTGCATTGCATTACCTGATGGGACTTTACTAATTTCATCGGCTTTGATAGTACTGATGGATGATGTCAGGTCCTTCACCTTTTGAGTTCCATAACCAACTACAACAACTTCTCCAATAGATGTAGTTTCTGTCAAAAGCTTAATATTGAAAGTTGCTTTAGTTCCAACGGCTACTTTTTGAGTCGTCATCCCAATCATCGAGAATAATAATGTATCGGTCTGGCCGGCATTAATAGTAAAGTTACCGTTCATATCGGAAAAAGTACCATGCGTTGTACCTTTTACTTGTATTGAAACTCCGGGAAGAGCCGAATTACTTTCATCTACAACTTTTCCGGTAATTACTTGTTGTGCATTTAGCTGAGCAAAACACATTAAGGGTATTAAAATCATT
>Ga0302164_10000369_pt1 | contig 15596 bp, 9 predicted proteins | sample I_Fen_E3_1_FD_193500 | JGI IMG/M metagenome (GOLD analysis project Ga0302164, IMG submission 193500) | Peat permafrost microbial communities from Stordalen Mire near Abisko, Sweden - I_Fen_E3_1 | ecosystem: Environmental > Terrestrial > Soil > Wetlands > Permafrost | place: Sweden: Abisko...
CTTTATTAACTATATCGGCATAAAGTTCTGGGGGAGTCTGCTCGAGAACATTCAACAGAGCTGCTTCAACTTTTGATAAAGATTTATCGAGACAATATGCTATCTCCTGATAAGAAACAGGTATTTCTATAGGGAGTGCTGTCATTATATTTGGTCCCCGTACAACATAGTCAGGTGGAGGATTGTCAATATCCGGAAGAGCAGCTCCTACTCCTATCTTAATGTCTTCTGCTGTCCGTTCACCGATTTTTATATTATGTTGATGACGCATATATGCCTGAATATCAGCTGTAAATCCATCTCCGGCGATTCTAATTGATTTATTACAAACAATACCTCCCAGTGCAATAACAGCTATTTCGGTTGTTCCTCCTCCTATGTCAACTACCATACAACCTTCCGGAGCTTCAACATCAAGACCAATCCCTATAGCCGCTGCCATAGGCTCATAAATCATATAAACATCTCGTCCGCCTGCATGTTCCGATGAGTCACGTACAGCACGTACTTCTACCTCTGTACTGCCTGATGGTATACAAACAACCATCTTAAGAGATGGGTTGAAAAGACGGGGCCCTTTGTTAATCATTTTGATCATTCCCCTTATCATAAGCTCTGCTGCATTGAAATCGGCAATTACACCATCGCGTAAAGGTCTGATAGTTTTAATGTTTTCATGAGTCTTACCATGCATCTGCCTTGCTTTTTCACCTATTGCAATCAGCTTGCCGGTATTCCTGTCAATTGCGACTATTGACGGTTCATCTACAACAACTTTATCATTATGAATAATGATTGTGTTTGCTGTGCCAAGATCGATTGCAATTTCCTGTGTTAAAAATGAAAATAGTCCCATTTTATGAACTGATTAATTTAATAATTAATGTTTAAAATGTCTGATCCCTGTAAATACCATTGCTATTCCGTTTAAGGAACAGTAATCTATAGACTCCTTGTCTCTGACAGATCCTCCGGGCTGTACTATAGCGGTAATGCCGGCTTTGTGTGCTAACTCAACACTGTCGGCAAATGGGAAGAAAGCATCGGAAGCTAAAGATGATCCGTTAAGATCGAACCCGAATGACTTTGCTTTTTCAATGGCCTGTTTCAATGCATCTACTCTGGAGGTTTGTCCTATACCACTGGCACACAGCTGACTGTTCTTTGCAATCACAATTGCATTCGATTTACTGTGCTTAACAATAATATTGGCAAAAACCAGATCTTCAAATTCTGATGGTTGAGGAGTTCTGGCTGTAACCGCTTTCATCTGAAGTGCCGTTTCCGAACTGCTATCTCTCTGTTGCCAGAGAATTCCGTTTAGTAATGACCTGAATCCATAATTTTTCCTGCCGGAGTCTTTTCTGAGAAGAATTATCCGGTTCTTTTTTTGTTTAAGGATTTCCAGAGCAGAGGCTGAAAACTCAGGAGCGATAATTATTTCAAAGAATATCTTATCAATCTCTGCTGCAGTCGCCTCATCCACAAGAGTATTCGTAACAATTACTCCTCCATAAGCTGACTTGGGATCGCAAGCCAGAGCATCTTTCCAGGCATCAAGATGATTTTCCCTTGATGCAACACCACACGCATTATTATGCTTGATTATAACATATGTGGATAGTCTGAACTCATCAATGAGGCTCAGAGCAGCGTCAAGGTCGAGAAGGTTATTGTATGATACCTCTTTGCCGTGAAGTTTTTCGAAAATCTCGTTGATGTCTCCATAAAATATTCCTTTCTGATGCGGATTTTCTCCATATCTTAAAGGGTATGAGAGATTTATGCTCTCCCTGAACGCCTCGATGGAGGCTTCTCTGTTAAAATAATTGAAAATGGCAGTATCGTAGTGCGAGGATGTCTGAAATGCTTTCGCTGCATATAATCTTCTGTCAGAAATTGACGTATGTCCTTGCTTTTCTTCTAATAATTTATGGATATCAGAGTATTGTTCTCTGCCTGAAACAACAAGAACATCATTATAGTTTTTTGCGGCTGCCCTGATCAATGAGATGCCACCAATATCTATCTTTTCAATGATCTCTGCTTCTTCATAAACTGAATTTACAGCCTCTTCAAATGGATACAAGTCAACAATAACAAGATCTATCCCGGGTATTTTAAATTTAGAAAGCTGTTCAAGGTCCTCAGCATTTTCACGTCTGGCAAGTATACCGCCAAATACTGAAGGGTGAAGTGTTTTTACTCTGCCACCAAGAATAGAGGGATATGACGTAAGATCCTCTACTTTCTCTGCGGGTATATTAAGAGCATTTAGAAAACTAAATGTACCTCCTGTAGAATAAATCTTTACATCTAATTTGTAAAGAAGTTTGACTATTTCATCTAACCCTTCTTTATAAAAAACTGAAATCAGAGCACTTTGAATTCGTTTGTCACTCATTATATGATAATTACGACCGTCGTTGGATGTCCCTATTCTGGCGTGTAAAAATAGATATTTTTTTATTAACCTCATACATTATAAGATATGATAATTAAGGTTAAATGATTTTCGTATCTTTGGTACTGAATTATTTTATCTCAAATAAGCAATATGTTTTTCAGATTATTAAAAGAAGGTTTTGTGTTTGCCTTTAACTCAGTTATTGTTAACAAGTTAAGGACTTTCCTTTCACTTTTCGGCATTACGATCGGAATTTTTTCAATCATTTCTGTATTCACAGTTCTCGATTGGATGGAAAAATCAATACATGATTCCATTTCATCTATGGGAGATAATGTACTTTATATTAATAAATGGCCATGGGGACTGAACACTCATCTTAACTGGTGGGATATAATTAAATACCCTGTAGTTTCCAATAATGATTATCAGGCTGTCCTTAACAAATCTACAAAAACTGCCGCCGCCTGTCTTACAATCAATCAGCCTGAACAGATAAAATACAAAAAAAATCTTGCAAGTGATTCCAATGTCTGGGCAGTTACTACGGATTTTGATCATATCAGATCATTTGAAATAGAAAAAGGCCGGTATTTTTCACCTGAGGAATTGCTATCCGGTAAAAATGTCGCGCTTATTGGTACAGTAATAGCGCAAAAATTATTTGATAAAGCTGATCCGATTGGCAAGCAGATAACCATTTCAGGGAAGAGAACAAATGTTATAGGCATATTTAAAAAGGAAGGTACGGGAGGTATCGGAGATACCGGAATGGACGAGGAGACTGTTGTTCCACTCAACTTTGGCAAGACCTTTATAAATATGAAAAATAATTTTCTCAGTTCCACACTAATGGTCAAGGCCAAAGAGGGAGTCCCCTTGCAGGAATTAAGTGATGAGGCAACAATGATCTTAAGAGCATCAAGAAGACTTCAACCGAATGAGGTCGAAAATTTTTCACTGAACCAGGCAAGTGTGATTTCTCAGACTTTTAGCGGTGTTTTTGCCGGAATTAACATTGGAGGATGGGTAATAGGTGGTTTTGCAATACTTGTAGGTGGATTCGGAATAGCCAATATAATGTTTGTTTCAGTCAGGGAAAGGACAAATATTATTGGCATTCAAAAGGCTCTTGGCGCAAAGAAATTTTTTATTCTTCAACAATTTCTGGTCGAATCCATGTTACTTTCAATAATCGGAGGACTTCTTGGAGTTTTAATGATATTTATTGGTACACTTATTATAAATTACCTCTATGAACTTAATATGTACCTGACGCTTTCCAATATGTTTCTTGCAGTATTCATTTCAGGGATTATAGGTGTTGTAGCAGGTTATGCCCCGGCTAATACTGCTGCTAAAATGAATCCGGTTGAAGCAATAGGGTTCTCATTCTGATAAGGACCTCTTTCAACCTATCTTTACGTCATTTCAACAAACTGGAAAATGATGATTAATGCCTTCTCTGAACCAGTTATTGTTTCAGGTTTTCTTATCTTTGATATTTCAGCAAATATTTTTTAAAAACTGTAAAATGTTTTTCAGGCTTCTTAAAGAGGGTTTTATCTTTGCTTTCACTTCTGTTATTGTCAATAAATTAAGGACTTTCCTCTCACTCCTGGGAATAACTATTGGTATTTTCTGTATTATTTCTGTATTCACTGTACTCGACTGGATGGAAAAATCAATCAAAGACAGCATTTCCACCCTCGGGGATAATGTGATTTATGTACAGAAAAGGCCATGGTCATTCGATAGGAATCTCGCATGGTGGGATATTATGAGATGGCCCCCTATTTCTAAAGAAGATTACCAGGCTGTTTTAAACAGATCTACAAAAACGTCTTTTGTTTGTTTTTCGGCACTCCAGTCAGAGCAGATAAAATATAAAAAGAACCTCGCTAATGATGCCTTGATATGGGCAGCGACGAACGAATTTGAGAATGTTAGGTCATTTGAAATCGAAAATGGCCGGTATTTCTCACCCGAAGAATCTGCATCAGGAAAAAATGTTGCGATAGTCGGAGCTGTAATCGGGGAAAGGTTATTTGAAAAGTCCGATCCGGTTGGTAAACAAATAACTGTTGCCGGGAAGAAAACCAATGTTATTGGTGTATTTAAAAAAGAAGGTAAAGGTGGAATAAGCGATAATGGCATGGATGAGATTACTCTCATTCCCATGAATTTTGCCAAAACCTTTATGAATATGAGAAATAATTTCCTTGAGGCTAACCTTATAATCAAGGCAAAAGATGGTGTGCCTGTGCAAGAGCTAAGTGAAGAGACAACAATGATTTTAAGGGCGGCAAGAAGACTTCACCCTAATGAGACATCTAATTTTTCAGTTAACCGGGCAAGCATGCTTTCTCAGGGATTTGATGCTGTTTTTGCCGGAATCAATATAGGAGGCTGGATAATTGGAGGGTTTTCAATTCTTGTAGGAGGTTTTGGGATAGCTAATATCATGTTTGTTTCAGTGAAAGAACGGACAAATATTATTGGTATTCAGAAAGCTCTCGGAGCAAAAAGATTCTTTATTCTTCAACAATTTCTGGTTGAATCCATGCTTCTTTCAATAATCGGGGGATTGCTTGGAGTATTTATGATATTTATAGCCACGCTGGTAATAAATTATCTTTACGATCTGAATATGTATCTCACTGTTGGTAATATTTTTCTTGCGGTATTCATTTCAGGAATCATAGGTATAGTGGCAGGTTATGCCCCGGCAAATACTGCTGCTAAAATGAATCCTGTAGAGGCAATTGGTTTCTCATTCTGATTTTATCCAGTTCTCATCTATCCATCTGGTCAGCTGAACAAACTGTTCAACAGATAGTTGCTCGGGTCTTAATCCGAATTCAGGGTAATCATCGCGCACAAGGTCAAATGCTGCTCTTACTGAGTTCCTTAATGTCTTCCTGCGCTGGTTAAAGCAGGCTTTTACCACCCTGAAAAATAGTATCTCGTCACAATCGAGATTTTTAACATCGTTACGGATTAACCTGATTACTCCCGATTTTACCTTAGGTGGAGGAGAAAAGACATGCTCCGAAACCGTAAACAGATAATCGGTTTTATAAAAAGCCTGAAGCAAAACGCTCAGAATACCGTAGGTTTTTGAACCGGGACCCGCACAAATTCTCTCTGCAACTTCCTTCTGTAACATCCCTGCAATCTCAACTACCTTTTCCCGGTACTTCAGAACCTTAAAAAAAATCTGCGTTGAAATATTATATGGGAAATTCCCAATTATAGCCATTTTCTCCTTGAAAATCTTATCAATATCCATCGAAAGGAAATCCCCGGTTATAACATTAGTCAAGTCAGGAAAGTGTTCCTTGATATAATGAACAGATTCGTTGTCTATTTCAATAACCCGGAAATCCTTAAATCCTTTTACAAGAAGGTAACCAGTCAGTATTCCCATACCCGGACCAATTTCAAGGACGGTACTGTATCCTTCACCCGTGAGCGAATCAGCAATTCTCCGGGCAATAGCTGTATCTTTTAAAAAATGCTGCCCCAGATTTTTTTTGGGATAAACTCTGTTTCTCTGTTTCATCTGCTCTGTGCTCCATGCACTGTGCTCTGTGCTTTTAAACCTGCAGCAGCTCCCTTCCAAACTTTCTAAGTATCGGCAATTTAAGCGATTCAAGAAGCCTGATGAAACGCTTAAGAACATTGTAATATAATGTAACAAACAGCCAGAAGATCATAAACCAGACAGCAAGCATATTAAAAATCAAGGTTTCTATCTTAAGATTACCGATTTGTTTATAAGGAGCAAAAAAATGAGCCCGTCCTATTTTTGATCCGGGCATCATAAAGATCGGATCCGCTTTTTGAATCAGCTTGTCACTAGCATCATATATTTTATTGGTCGAAAGTCTGTTAAGTACAACATTTGAAAGATTTTCGTTGTAATTCCTGGCCCTCATCGCCATGAACTGATCATCTCCCATAGTGGTTGAAATTTTTTTGTACAAAGAGTCGCGTTTGTATGATATTAACCTGCTCTTTAGCCTGAATGATGTCTTCAAACTGTCGAGTAATGTTTTTGCTTCCGAGGCAACCGATTCATTGAATTCCTTATAATTCAACTTAGTTATCCAATTCCCCGGTACTATACCTGAGATTGATGAAAGATAGCTGATGTGAAAATATAATTTTTTAAGATTTACTACCTTATCTTCTTTATAATCAGGGTTCTGACCTGCAGACAGACAATTATCTACCTTGACCTTTAAAGAAGGGGTAAGAAAGGATGCATACCAGTCGTTTTGACTAATTTCCATATCATAATTAAAGAAAGGCTTTTCAAATCGGTTGGTTTTAAATTGTTCAACACATAAAGCTTCGTACGCCCATCTGGTAACCATTAAATCACCCACAAGGGGGACATAGATTTTCTTGCTGATCGATTTATGAAGATCATCAAATTTTATCATTGCTCCTCCAAGAAGGAGCATTGGAACAAGGATAAGCGGAATGAGGATATAAATGCTGACAGCCGTTCTCATCCCGGCGGAAATATTCAATCCCAGCAGGTTTCCAAAACAGGCAGTGGAGAAAAGAATTATCCATTGCTGGAGTAACATTCCTCTTACCCCTAGAATTAAGCTGGCAACCAGCACAAATGATAAAGATTGAATTGCTGATAAAGTAAACAGGAAATTGATCTTTGATATCAGATAACTTAATCGGCTTAAATCAAGAAATTTCTCACGTTCAAGAATTTTTCTGTCACGGAAGATCTCCTCAGCACTTACTGTCAGGCCAATGAACAAGGAAACGATAACTGCCATGAAAAGAAAAATCGGATAATTCTTGTTATCCGCGAAACTATAAACCCCGTCTTCACTGAATTTTGAGATGTACCCCAGAATAAATGCCAGTAACGGGGCTTCAACAAGGTTAATAGTCATATACTGACGGTCAGCAAGCTTTCTGGTAACGTTTCGCCGTATGAATGTCCTTATCTGGTCTGATTTTTTAGGGACCCTGAAGTTACTCGGAGGAATAACAGTTTTAGATGGTCTCTCCCCCAGAACCGGCATCATCTTTTTCTTATACTTTTCGTACCAATCCTTTGGACTAATCTGCCTCTCCTTCCCGGGATAACCGGAATTATCGATTACTTTAACCTCCACTATATGCAGAATATTATCTGTTTCTACATTCCCACAATTAGGGCACTCGCTTTCAGCAGCATTAGCCTGCGAGGTTTCGGTTTTAAAATATACGAGAGCTTCAACCGGATCTCCGTCATAAATCATATAACCACCTTTATCAAGCAGCCACAACCTGTCAAACATCTTAATGATATCAGATGAAGGCTGATGTATGATGGCAAAAACCAGTTTCCCGCTTAGTGACTGATTCCTGAGCAGACTCATTACTTTTTCAGAATCGAAAGAGGATAAACCGGAGGTTGGCTCGTCAATAAATAATACCACCGGTTCGCGCATAAGTTCAAGACCTATGTTAAGCCGCTTACGCTGCCCTCCGCTAACCTTCTTATTCATTATATCGCCAACCTGCAGGTCTTTGATCTCATAAAGGTCAAGGTCCTGGAGGACTTTCTGAACAGTGTTTTTAAGTTGCTCCTCATTATAATCCCCAAAACACAACCTCGCATTAAAATAGAGATTCTGATATACTGTCAGTTCTTCAATAAGCATGTCATCCTGGGGCACAAATCCTATTAATCCTTTAAGTTCTTCTGAATCTTCATTTATATCATACCCGTTAACGTAGATGTTACCTGAAGTAGGTTGTATCTTGCCGTGCAGCAAATTAAGCATTGTGGTCTTTCCGACACCGCTGCCTCCCATTATACCGATCATGTTACCCGATTCAACCCTGAAATTCATTTTCCGGACTCCATTATCAGAGTTCTTGAACATAAATTCAATTTCATGGCCTTCGAAGAATATCTTTTCAGGAAACTTCCTGGAAACAAATTTTTTGTAAATTTTAGAATAGTAAATAGGATCAATTCCCTGACCTTTTATATTTACACCCCGGTCGAGAAGATAGGGCCTGCAGGCTATAATATCCCTGCCTTTAAAATACAGAACCAGTGAACCATCGTAAGTAAAAATAAGTGTGCCGGTGCTTTCAATGTGCATCACCACGAGATGGCCTTTGAATCCTTTTAATCTTATATGACGCCATTTATCATAATTATTATAGATGCCTGATCCGGATAATTCAGGGTTATCGCTTTCAATTATGAGAATACATTCAGGTGATACATTATCATACGATCTGCCAATCATGAAGGCAATTGCATTATCGTACTCCTTTTTTGAAATATTAAAAGTCCTTGAGACTATGTCAATAATAGTTTTCTCCTGTTCAGAGATCATTCCATCTTCAAATGCAAATTCAATCAATTGGAGAAAAACGATCATCCTCTCTTCGAGAAACAATCCTTTTTTTATCTGCCGGCAGATATTAGTTATCTGGAATGAGATAAGAGATTCGTCATCTGCCAGTTCCGCTTTATCAACACTTTTAAGTTCATTTGAATAGAACTCAAGATTGTTCTCGAAGAGGGCATAGTATTCTTCTTCAAGCTCACGGTTAAGATATCTCCTCAGGTAACTGCGCAGAATTTTCTTGCCTCTCGACGAAATTCCGGCAGGGTTTATAGTCGAAACAATGGCAAAAATATGAATTAAGGCAAGTAATACCGATTCCCTCATAAAAACAATAAGTAAAAAAAAGACCGCAAAGTTAGATTCTTTGCGGCCAATGAATTATAAAATAATTATTTTACTATCTGTTCCCTTACATCAACAATAACTTTAGTTATGTCTTTAATATTCTGTTCCGTAAGACTGGTGCCAATTCCTTCATATACTTTTTCAACAGGGTCGAGCACTTTTACGAAATCACCTACACTTGGATCATTTAAATATGGTTTTGTTATCTCGAGGAAAAGATCAAATGATTTCTTCTGTTCAAGCAATACCTTTGATATTCCTGCAACCTGGTAAGCTGCTTCTGAGACGTGAGTCGTCAGATACATGCCTTCAACCCAGGCTCCGCCAACTACCAGCAGGGCTAATGGTTGCTGATCATTTTCACTAAGATGACCATAAGTATCATTAAATGCGCTTGTCAGTATTTTTACCAATTCATCCCTGTTATCAAAATTCTGTTTAATCTTGGTATATAAGTCTTCATTATAAATTTTTGACATATTGAGTTCGTTAGCAAGAGATCTTATGGCATCCAGATAATTGATTACTTCCTGCTGCTGATTGTAAAGAGTTGTATAACTCAGATCAGCTCCAAAAACTCCAATGTTAATAGCCCTTGTTGAACTGCTGAAATATCTTTTAGAATTTTCAACCGGATTTGTTATACCTATTATATAACCAACCTCAAGTTCCGTAAGCATCCTAATTACCTCAGCCGAAGTAGGCAAAGGATAAACATTTGTCTCAATCTGATCTTTAATTACTTTAACCTCTTCTTGTTCAGCTTTTTTCTGCTGTTTTGCAGCTGCTCTGTCTTTGCATGAACTACATGAACTAAGACATGTGAAACTTATTATCAGCAATGGAAGTATAAAACCCGCAAAAATCTTTTTCATTTTGAGTTAGTTTAAATTTTAATTATTCATTCAAAAACTGTCCATAAAAGTAGTAAATAATATTGAAAATACTAAGCGCCCGGAGTTTGGAGTGACTAAATTGCCTAAAATTCTTAATAAAAAAGTAAATATTTCTCAGATAGACTCATTTTTTTTACTTAGAAAAGTAAGTTTTTGTGTTACTCTGATTAACATTTCAGACTTTATTCTTTGAAACTCAACTTTGGATACTCCGAACTTTAGACACTCCAAACTTCCTGCCCTTCTATGGCTGAAGAGGCTACTAAAAGACAATCCTTCTACGGTATCCGTTTTTTATATATCTTTAAGCCCCTGAAACAAAACCATTTTTGAGGATGTGGAATTTCGATGATCCTGCCGGAAGAGAGGGAACTGACTGCATTAAGTACGACCGCAGAGCAGAGACATTTGGTGTAAAAGATCTCATACCAATGTGGGTTGCAGATATGGATTTTAACACGCCCGGTTTTATTGTAGAAGATCTCCGGAAACGCCTTGACCATAAAATATTTGGATATTCTTTTCGGCCTCCTGAATATTATTTATCGATGATCAGCTGGATCAAAACCAGACATAACTGGACAGTTGAAAAAGAATGGATTTCATTTTGTCCGGGTGTTGTTCCGGCACTTAATTTCTGTACTCTGGCCTTTACAAGGGAGGGTGATAGTATTATCGTTCAACCACCTGTATACTTTCCTTTCTTTTCGGCAGCAGAATCGCATGGCCGTAATCTGATCTATAACAGACTGACCGATTATGAAGGAAGATGGGTTATGGACTATGATTCCCTGATTGCAGGCATTGACAGCAAGACAAAAATGATAATTATTTCCAATCCGCATAATCCGGTTGGAAGGGTCTGGACACCGGAGGAATTAGACAATCTTGCCGGAATTTGCCTGAAAAACAATATTCTGATCATTTCAGATGAGATCCACTGCGATCTTGTCCTTCCCGGATTCATTCATACTCCGCTGGCTTCACTTTCAGAAAAAATTGCAGATAATACAGTCACTTTAGTAGCTCCAAGTAAAACATTTAACCTGGCAGGACTTTCTACTTCATCAGTAATTATTTCGAATCCTGCGTTAAGAAAATCCTTTAACCGTGTCGTTGATAATCTTCATGTGGGAGGTGGTAATATATTCGGGACTATAGCTTCAATAGCCGCATATAGTCACGGACATCACTGGCTCGATGCTCTTCTAGATTATATCGACCATAATGTTGAATTTGTGAAAGATTATTGCAGGGAAATGATTCCCGAAATCATACCCGTACAACCTGAAGCGACTTATATGATCTGGCTCGATTGCCGGAAGTTCGGAATGAACGGAAAAGAACTGCAGAATTTTTTTATAAATAAAGCAGGAGTCGGTATGAATGAAGGGTCAACATTTGGCCCCGGCGGTGAAGGATTTATGAGAATGAATCTTGGAACGACCCATCAAACAGTAATGAAAGCCATGGAAAAGATCGAAAAGGCCGTTTCAACAATCAGATGAACAGAAATAATTAATACTTAATGAAAAACAGCGTAAAGGTCAGGCTAACTCTGGAGGATGGAACGATCTATTGGGGCCGGTCATTCGGATCATGTGTTCCTGCTGCAGGTGAAGTGGTTTTCAATACTGCTATGACCGGTTATCCGGAGAGTTTAACCGATCCTTCATACCGTGGACAGATCCTTTGTCTAACTTATCCGCTGGTTGGTAATTACGGAGCTCCCGGGAAAAGTGAAGAAAATGATCTTTACCGTTTCTATGAATCTTCATCAATACATATTTCGGGATTGATTGTATCTGATTATTCATTTGAATACAGTCACTGGAACGCAACTGAAAGCCTTGATGAGTGGCTGAAAAGGAATAATGTTCCGGGAATTTATGGTATAGACACAAGAGCTCTGACAAAAAGAATTCGCGAGAAAGGAGCCATGCTCGGAAAGGTTGAGCCCGAAGGAACAGAAACAGAGTTTTATGACCCGAATAAAGTGAATCTCGTTGCAGAAGTAAGCACTCGTGAAAAGAAAATCTATGGATCGGGAAAATATAAAATACTACTCGTTGACTGTGGAGTTAAGTACAATATCATCAGGAACCTGTTGAAAAGAGATACTACAATTATAAGAGTACCATGGGATTATGACTATCATATCGAAGATTTTGACGGACTCTTTCTTTCGAATGGACCTGGCGATCCTAAAATGTGCGGGGTCACAATCCGGAATATTCAAAAATCTTTTACAGAGGATAAACCTGTTTTCGGTATTTGTCTTGGGAACCAGCTAATGGGCCTTGCATCGGGAGCTGATACCTATAAACTTAAATATGGACACCGAAGCCATAATCAGCCGGTATTACAGGTAGGTACTGATAAAGCTTATATTACATCTCAGAACCATGGATTTGCTGTTGATAACAAGACTCTTGGGCCTGACTGGGAACCGCTTTTCATTAATATAAATGACCTGACGAATGAGGGGATGAAACATAAAAATAAACCCTTCTTCTCAACCCAGTTTCATCCTGAGGCATCAGGAGGTCCGACAGACACGGATTACCTGTTTGATGAGTTTATAGAGAATATAGAGAGATCGATATAGAGTCTGCCCCTCTGCCCCACTTTAGGCGGGATTAATCCTCATTTTTTTAGGTGTATTTTCTTAATATTAATGAATTAGCCCCCCTTTAGGGAGGTCGGGGAGCTGCTTTTTGTCACATGATGCATCATCTTATCTGCAAGTTCAGAAGCTGTTTTATTTTTAAAACTTTCCATCCTCTTTTCAAAAATTTCTGCTATCTCCTTGTTACACAGATTTCCTATACTTCCTTCATGAACATAATCTGACAATGAAGTTTTTGAGAATGTCGAATTCTTCACCATATCAGATACTGCTTTATATGCATCCCTGAAAGGCATCCCCTGTTTAACCAACCTGTTTACCTCTTCCGTGCTGAAGATTGTATTATAAAGAGGATTCTCAGTGATATTCTTTTTTATCTTAATGTTATTAAGCATTAAGATCATTATTTCAATACACTCCTTTAACTCTCCGAATGCATCAAATATCAGCTGTTTAAGAAGCTGAAGATCCCTGTTGTATCCTGATGGAAGGTTGGTCGTGAGAATTGCGATCTGATATGGCAGTGATTGAAGAACATTTGATCTGGCTCTTATAAGTTCAAATACGTCAGGGTTTCTTTTTTGTGGCATTATACTTGACCCGGTAATATATTCATCAGGAAAATCAATGAATCTGAATTCTGAAGTCATATAAAGACATATATCCATAGAAAACCTAGATAGGGTCTGCGCGACAGAAGCCAGTGCCGAGGCAATTGCCATTTCAATTTTGCCCCTGCTGAGGCTTGCATAGGCTGAGTTATAGAGAAGATCATCAAATTCAAGTAGATCTGATGTAAGTTTTCTGTTTATTGGTAAGGTAGTTCCATATCCTGCTGCAGTGCCCAGCGGGTTCTGATTATTCAGAGCCCTGGCACCCGACAGGAGAAGAATATCATCAGCAAGACATTCAGCATATGCACCAAACCACAAACCAAATGATGAGACCATTGCCGGCTGCATATGGGTATAACCTGGCACAAGTACTTCTTTATATTGTTCACTCAATGATTGCAATCTGTTAAACAGACTTCGGATCAGCAGCGAGAGCTTATCAATCTCTTCTCTTGTGTAGAGACGAATGTCAACCAGAACCTGATCGTTTCTTGATCGTCCGGTATGAATTTTTTTCCCGGTAGTCCCAAGTATTGATGACATCTCCTTTTCAATCTGTGAATGAATGTCTTCAACATCATTTTCAATCACAAGGCTCCCTTCCTCATCCCATACAAATAATGAATGAAGCGCCTTCAACAAGCCGTTTTTTTCATCCTCTGAAACTAATTCTACATTTTCAAGCATTATTACATGAGCCATAGAACCAATTATATCCCATTTTGTAAGGGCCAGATCGGTTTTTCTGTCTTTACCTGCTGTAAACTCGATGATTGCAGGTTCGGGATTTATCCCTTTTTCCCAGAGTTTCATATTAGTAATTGTTAGTAGGTCATTACTGACTTGTGTTACTTTGAATTTTCCTTTGTGTTACTTAGTGTTTCCTTAGTGCCCTTTGTGGTTAATTGATTTTTTTTACCCCAAAGGTACACAAAGGTTACACTAAGGATCACAAAGGATTGAAAACAGAATTATTTTTTCTGGCTTGCTTCAATAATAGCCCGGTGTGCCATCAGCCTGATTGCATTAATTCTAATGAATCCTTTACTGTCAGTCTGGTCGAATCCCCCTTCAATATCCATACTCGATAACTTTTTGTTATAAAGAGAAGATGGTGATTCACGCCCTTCAATAAGTACATTACCTTTATAAAGGCAGAGATGAACACTGCCATCAATAAGCTCCTGGCTTTTTTCAATCGCAGCCATCAGAAAATCCATTTCAGGGCTGAACCAGAAACCATTGTAAATAATCTCTGCAAATTTTGGAGTAAGCATATTTACCAACCGCATTACTTCCCTGTCCATAGCTATTCCTTCAATATCCTTATGTGCAATATGTAAAACTGTAGCAGCAGGAGTTTCATAAACACCTCTCGATTTTATCCCCACGAATCTGTTTTCTACCATATCAAGAAGGCCGATGCCATTTTTACCCGCCAGTTCATTCAGATAAACATACATATCATAAGAATCCTCCTTAACGGTTCCATCCTCTTTATTTACAAGTTTCACCGGTATTCCGTTCTTGAAATGGATGACAATCCGTGTTTCTTTATCGGGAGCATCCTGTGGCATAACCATCTTTTCAAGCATACTCTTGTGCAGGGTGTACATCGGGTCCTCCAGTATTCCGGCTTCATGACTGATATGCATCAGGTTATCATCCTCACTGTAAGGCTTATCGATACTGGCTTTCACAGGGATCTTTTTTTCAGAAGCATATTTCAGAAGATCAGTTCTTCCCTTAAATGTTGCGAGGAACTCTTTATCTTTCCATGGCGAAATAACTTTAACACCAGGCATCAACGCATAATAGCATAATTCAAACCTCACCTGGTCATTTCCTTTACCAGTGGCACCATGTGCAACAGCATTGGCTCCTTCAGCCTTTGCAACTTCAATCTGTTTTTTTGCAATAAGCGGTCTTGCAAGAGCAGTGCCCAGCAGGTACCTGTCTTCATAAATAGCATTTGCCATAATGGCTTTCAGAACGTATCCATCAACAAATTCCCTCTTCAGGTCGGCTATTATAACTTTTGATGCACCGAGTAACAATGCTTTTTCTTTGCACGCCTCAAAATCTTCTGTTTGTCCAACGTCTGCAACAAAAGCAATTACTTCATAATTTTTTTCTATTAACCATTTAAGTATCACTGAAGTATCCAAACCACCGCTATACGCGAGAACAACTTTTTCTTTCATTAGTTTATAATTTGAATTGAATATTAATTTTTGTTTAGATTTTTTCCTTTGTGTTACTTTTGGTTTTACTTTGTGACCCTTTGTGGTAAAAAAATAATTTGACCACAAAGTC
>Ga0302164_10000370_pt1 | contig 15565 bp, 18 predicted proteins | sample I_Fen_E3_1_FD_193500 | JGI IMG/M metagenome (GOLD analysis project Ga0302164, IMG submission 193500) | Peat permafrost microbial communities from Stordalen Mire near Abisko, Sweden - I_Fen_E3_1 | ecosystem: Environmental > Terrestrial > Soil > Wetlands > Permafrost | place: Sweden: Abisko...
TGTATGTCAAAGAGATTATAATTGATCATAAAATAATAATCCCATATCTGTATAATTCAGTGTATGACATTGGACTAGCCAGGAAGAGGAGAATTATTAATGATTTCAGTTCAAATGCAGAGGAATCCCGGAATGAACTGATCAGAATGAATGTCAGTCCTTCCAGTGTTGTGGCAGTTGCCGGAGATGGTAATTACATAAACAATACGCTGAAAAGCGCACTTGCTTTCCGTGACTGGCTTAAAGCATCAAAATATGAGGGAAAAGGAATAAACCTGATAAGTTTCGGACCTCATGCCAGACGGAAATATATGATTTATAAAAAAATCCTGGGCAAAAACTATAGAGTCGGTATAATTTACTATCCCGATTATAAGTACCGGAATTCCATAAAAAACGTTCTCAATGAACTCCGTGAATTTTTTGGTTCAGTCTATTATTGGATTATACTGCTCCCCTACTGAAACTTAGTGCATGTGTCGGCTTCCCTATAATCCGGTCCAATCAAAATTAGAGTTTTTACTAAAAATTGATTTATTATAAGTTTCTATTGGTGTTTGATAATTAAGGGCTTTGTGAGGTCTCATTTCATTGTAATCAGTCATCCATTCTTTTACTTTTATGCGAACTTCAGAAAGTGACTGAAAAACGTACGCACTCAATAATTCTTTTCTAATACTTCCATTGCATCTTTCTATAAAAGCATTCTGTGTTGGTTTTCCTGGCTGGATAAATACCAGGGTGATATTATTTTGTCTGCAATAATGATCAAGTTTAAAAGATATAAATTCCGGCCCATTATCAACGCGGATCATTTGAGGAAGACCTCTGGTTTGTCTGAGCTGATCCAGAACCCTTATTACTCTCACTGCTGGCAAAGAGGTATCAGCTTCAACGGTGAGAACTTCTCTGTTAAAATCATCAATTATATTTAATAACCTGAACTTTTTGCCATTCCAAAGACTATCATTCATAAAATCAATAGACCATACCTGATTTGGTGCCTCAGGCTGCATAAGAGTCTGTTTAGCCCTTGCTGGTAACCTTTTCTTAGCTCTTCTTCTAATATTTAATTGCATTGCTGTATACACTCTGTAAACACGTTTATGATTCCATAGGAACCCTTGCTTGCGTATTCTGTAATAACTCATCCAAAAACCGATTGAAGGATGCTTATCGACAAGTTGATTGAGTTCACTAATAACTGGTTCGTCATGTCTGATTCTATGTCTGTATCTATATGTTGACCGTGGAAGGCATAATACTTTGCAGGCCTGACGTTCACTTACTTGGTGTTCTTCCACCATGCAGTGTGCAACTTCCCTCTTCTTATCAGGCCTCAGAGCTTTTTTTCTATTGCATCTTTAAACGCTTCATGAACCAAACTGAGATCCGCATACATCTTTTTCAAACGAGAATTCTCTATTTCAAGTTCCTTTAATCTTCTTAACTGGCTGGGACTCATTCCTCCATACTTCCCTTTCCAATTAAAGAATGTTGCATTACTGATACCATGCTCACGACAGATATCTGCTACTGAAATTCCTTTTTCCTGTTTTGAAAGAATAGAAATAATCTGACTTTCTGTAAATCTTGCTTTCTTCATAATAGGTGTAAAATTAAAGATTATACTCTAATTTTAACTGGACCTACTTTGGGGAAGCCGACATTAGCAGACAAATAACAATAGAATAGAGACGCTCGTTTTAACGTCTCTATTCTTATTTTATTATGGTATACATAGGTAATGCTTGTTGAATAAAGAAATGCTTAATTGTCTTAATAAATATATCTGCAAGCATTTAAATTAAAAAATGTCTTTTTTAAGAACAGTCCATAATTCAAGTTAATTATGAACATTTGTTCATATAGAATTTGCTTTTTGAACATTTGTTCATTAATTTTAATGCAAATTATTTTATATGGCAAGGAATAAAAAAGACAGACTTATTCAAATGGCACCGCATTTTTGCGGATTCAGTCCACAGGGAGTACAAAGCAAACCCGGGTCGGAAGTTTCCATCAATTTTGAAGAGTATGAGGCTTTGAATTTATGCGATTATGAATTACTGAATCAATCTGAAGCTGCAAAATTGATGAATATCTCCAGGCCAACATTTACCAGAATTTATGAAAGTGTGAGGCGGAAAATTGCCAAAGCATTTATAGAAGGAAGTTACATCAATTTTGAAGATGGAAATTCAACAGTATCTGACTGGCTAAAATGCGATAAATGCCAGATAAACTTTACAGTTACTGACAGCACTGGTAATTTCTGCCCCATATGTAAATCACAAGTAATAATCGACAACAAATGATGCCATGATAATAGCTATAGCCGCCAGTGAAAACCATTTAAAAGCTAATGTTGATCCGCACTTTGGAAGATGCGACTGGTTTTGCCTGTATGATACTGAAACAAAAAAAAGTTCATTTATTGAAAACCCTGTACGTTACCATCAGTTACAAGCCGGTTGCGATGCCGCTTTACTCTTAATCGAAAAGGGAGTAAAAATGGCCATTGCCGGGCGATTTGGCTCTAAGGTTATTGAGGTTTTCAAAGCAAATAATGTGCAGATGATTATCCCTCAGACACAACAGACAATTGCGAAAATTATTAATTCCTTTATTTCGCAATAATCTAACTCTTATATAACCAAGTGATATAGTTTTAGCTGGTCAGAATTTTTTGGATTGACAACTTTTCATTTTCACTTAATGAATTCATCCCATCGATGGCATGTTGAATTTTTGTCTTAAAATTCCAACACGTCATCTGCCGGAGAGATAAACGACGTGCGAACTCATACGTTGAAAGATCCTCTCTTCCTTTGCAAACATTATAAGCAATATAAAAAGCCTTGTGAACCGGAAACTTGCAGTTATGAAAAATGGTACCAGCAGCGGCGGACTCTTCTGTCTTGCATTTTGTACATCGTCTGGAGTGTGCTGTTTTACCAGGGCAAAAGTTAGTATTTCCACACTTCCGGCATTCAAATCCCTTGCTCCACTTCAAATCAGCAAGAAATTCAAAGCACTTCTCGTCACTTTGAAACAGTTCATTTAGTTGTTCATCAGATAATTCTTTTTTAAAAATCTCACTCATTATCAATGTATTTAAGGGCAAAGATAAAGATAATTGCAGTGATATCAAAAAGATTTAGGTGATACTATTGCGATTTATGTTTTTTTAATTTATCTTTGCATCGATATATATACATAATTACATTTATATGGACCAAAATTGCAACAGTACACCAAAACCAAAATCAACAAAAGAATTCTTTAAATCATGGTATTTCTGGAAACCGTTCCTCGGTGTTACTATTGGAGGGTTAGGCGGATTTCTGTTCTTCTATTTTGTAGGATGTAAATCAGGTTCCTGTGCAATTACAAGTAACCCTGTCAGCAGTATATTAATGGGAAGCTTTTTAGGGTTTTTTATAACCAGCTCTCCTTGTCTCAGATCTACAACACCGCCAAGCAAAAGTGATATTGAATAAAAATTTTAACATGAATTATACAGAAATAAATAAAAGGTATAGTGACCTGGCAGAAACGACATGTTGTCTTTCATGCGGTGGAGCTGTGAATCATTCTGAAGCTAAATCAAATGAGGTTTGTGTGGATCTCGGTAGCGGTCGTGGAACGGATGTCATCAGACTTGCCGAGATCGTTGGATCCGGAGGTTATGTTTATGGAATTGACATTTCGGAAGGAATGATAAAGAAATCAGTTGACACCTCGAAACGATTAGGTATCAGCAACGTTGAGTTTATTCATAGTACTCTTGAAAAGATAAATTTAAAGAGCAACAGGGCAGATCTCGTCATTTCAAATTGCACCATTAACCATTCATCAGATAAACAAACAGTCTGGAATGAAATATTCCGCATTCTTAAACCAGGAGGCAGGTTCGCCATCAGCGATATTTATTCTATCAAACAGATTCCTGATGAATATAAAAGCGACCCTGTTGCCATTGCCGAATGCTGGGCAGGATCTGTTACAAGAAATGAATATCTGGAACATCTTCACAACGCAGGATTCTCTTCGATCAACATTATTGAAGAATCAGAACCTTATGAAAAAGGCAAAGTTCTGGTTGCCAGTTGGACCCTGGCAGGAAAGAAACCATAGTTAAAACAATCAATAATAGATTACTTATTAAATAGAATCATATCAGATTATTAACTCAAATCCAAATTTTGAATTATGAAAAGTTTAATTAAAAAGAAAGAAACCAGAACAAACGTAAAAGTGGCTCAGTGTTGTGCTAAAACATCAAAGACTGTCGTCGGTTGCCACGATTAACTTAAAATCCATCTCATTTGTATCATCCTTTGCCTGGAAATTCTTAACCACTTACAAGTCTTATCAAATCTAAAAAATGATTTATTCCAGATATAATATATTTTCGAAAATCAGGGAATCTGAAAATTATTTCATAATGAATCTCCTTTCGGGAAGTGCTGATATTCTTAGTTCAGAAGATGCAGAAAAAGTAAAGGCAGTTCAGAATGACAATAATTTTCCTTATAATGATTTTGTGCGGGAATTGGCAGGCAAAGGCTACCTGATGGATCCAGATGAAGAAGCCAGGATTTATAGGCAAAAGTATCTCGATTTTATTGACTCCCGCGATAAAGATGAGATTCAACTTTTCTTCATAACAAACTATAGCTGCAATTTTGCATGCAGTTATTGTTATCAGGATCAGTACAATAATCCCAGACAGGAACTCAGCATAGAATTGATTGATTCATTTTTCCGGTATATTCAATCGGAATTTGCAGGAAGGAAAAAATACATAACAGTGTTTGGCGGAGAACCACTGCTTAACAATCCAAAACAGAAAATACTTCTTAAACATCTTATTGGAAATGCCAACGGATCAAATCTTGAGATCTGTTTTGTAACCAATGGTTATACCCTTGAAGAATACATTCCTATTCTTAAAAGTGGTAAAATCCGTGAGATACAAGTTACTCTTGATGGTACTGAAGCCGTTCATAACAAGCGTCGCTTTCTTAAAGGCGGAGCAAGTACTTTTGAGAGGATTGTTAGAGGTATTGATGCTTGCCTTGAAAGTCAGATTCCGATAAATCTTCGTATGGTTGCTGACAAGGAAAATATAGACAATCTGCCTGAATTATCTCAACTTGCAATTGACAGACGCTGGACTAAAAGTCCATGGTTCAAAACTCAGATTGGACGGAATTACGAATTACATCATTGTCAGTCAGCAAACGATAAACTTTTCAGCAGGATCTCTCTCTTTGAAAGAATTTCTGACCTTGTAAGACAGCATCCCCATATACTTCAATTTTATAAACCAGCTTATTCAGTCACTAAATTTCTCTTTGAAAACGGAGACCTCCCCGACCCTCTTTTTGATTCATGCCCGGCGTGTAAAACAGAATGGGCATTTGATTATACCGGTACAATCTATCCCTGCACTGCTACTGTAGGTAAAGCCGACGAATCAATCGGCACCTTCTACCCTGGCATCACCAGAAATACTGAACTTATTGAAGTATGGGAAAGACGTGACATTACTTCTATTGAAGAATGTAAGGAATGTAATCTACAGTTAGCCTGCGGTGGAGGATGTGGCTCAGTTGCAAAAAACAGAACTGGGAACATCTGTTCTACAGATTGTCGTCCGGTAAAAGAACTTCTTGAAATTGGATTCTCTGCCTACTTCAGTGATTACAAAGAATAAAATTTAAAGTGAACTTATTAATTGAATATCAGAATAATAAATAAACATAAAATAATATGGAAACAATAATTAAAGAGGTGGTGCATTTAACTGCACAGGATTTTAAAGAAAAAGTATTCGACTACGAAAAAGGTAGTGAGTGGAAATATGAAGGTAACTTACCTGCAATCGTAGATTTTTATGCTGACTGGTGTCAGCCATGTAAAATGATAGCGCCTGTACTGGAAGAACTCGCTCTTGAATATGCCGGGAAAATTGTTGTCTACAAGGTTGATACTGAAAATGAACAGGAACTGGCATCTGTATTCGGTATTCAGAGTATTCCTACACTTCTTTTCATTCCAAAGGAGGGTCAACCTCAATCCGCAATGGGTGCTTTACCAAAACATTCGTTTGAAAAAGTGATCAATGATATTCTTCTTAAAAATTAAAAAACGAATAATAAGGTTTTAAAGTAAAAACACTTCGATGAAAGAAATTAACTCAGCTGAATTTGACCTGGAAGTTTTAAAGGGCGGTCAGGTAATACTTGACTTTTATTCAACGGAATGTCCTCCCTGTGAAGCGCTGGCATCGAAATTTGAGGATCTTTCCAAACTATATGGAAACGATATCAAGTTCCTTAAAATCTATCGTCAGCAAAACAGGGATCTGGCTGAAAACCTGGGTGTCAAATCGTCTCCGACTTTATTGTTCTTTAATGAAGGCAAAGAAAGCGGGCAAAGATTAACCGGAGGTATAAAAAGAAGTGATATCATCCACAATCTGGATCTCATGTTGCCTGATAACAGGTTGAAGGAAATTAAATCGAAGATTAAGCCAACAGTTTCGGAATATGATGTTATAATACTTGGTGCAGGTCCGGGTGGACTGACTGCAGGATTATACCTTTGTCAGTCAAAAATAAACACTGTACTTGTTGATATTGCATTACCAGGGGGACAAGTGTCAGCAACTCATGAAGTTTCAAATTACCCTGGCTTTATTGAACCACAGGCCGGTTACCTGCTTTCTCATAATATGAGCGAACAGACAAAACTCTGTGGTACTGTTTATAAGGTAGCTGTAGATGTCACAAAAGTTGACCTGGCAAAAAAAGAGGTAGTAATTGATGAATTTGAGACTATACGAGCAAAAAAGATTGTAATTGCCACAGGAACAACACCAAACTCAACCGGAGCAACTGGCGAAAAAGCGCTTAAAGGAAAGGGTATTTCATATTGCGCTACATGTGATGCCAAGTTTTTCGATGACAAAGAAGTTATAGTAATAGGTGGTGGAAATTCCGCTGTTGAAGAATCAGATTTCATCAGCCGTTTTGCAAGTAAAGTCACAATTGTGCATCAGTTCAAGAAGTTTACGGCTAATAAAAAAGCACAGGAGAAGTTATTTACCAACCCTAAAATGAATTTCATATTTAATAGTGAACCAAGAGTTTTTGATAAAGACGGTGATAAAATGGTTACTGAAATTGAAAACCTGATTACGGGTGAAAAAACTAAACTGGTCAGTGACGGTGTTTTTATATTTATCGGGATGAAACCCAATATTGAACTATTCAAAGATAATTTAAAGCTGGATCAGTGGGGTTATATTATATCTGATGAAAATATGCAGACAAGTTTATCGGATATCTATGCTGTCGGGGACGTAACCAGTAAAAAGTACAGACAGATAACAACTGCTGTTGCAGATGGGACAATTGCAGCCATGGCTATTGCGAAGGAATTGAATTAGAAATTATTTCAGAAAGCTTGCTTTCCGCTTCCTGAATGCTGCTTTCAGTTATGTCGAATATATAAGCATTACCTATGTTCCATCGCCTGCTACATTTCTGTACCAGACTTTTCCTGACTATCCAAAGTTGCGGCACTGTGTTATTCCTGGTAATATTCTCAATTGCATTGCTCCAACCCAGACCATTTAATTCAAGATGCCCGACTTCATCAATTACAATCAGTTGTTTATCAGAAAGTTTGTTTGAGTTAAGAATCTCATTCCCCAATGATATAGCATCTGAGTTAAAATAGTACTTCCCGAATTTAAGCCGCTTTTCATTTTTCTTATCTGAACATAGTTCAATCTGTCTTGAAGATTCAATATCGACAAGATTAAATCCGGTTCGTATACCATTCTCAATTATTCCGACAGAAAAGAACCCTGCAATCCTTATGTTCTGTTTCTGAAGATCAGCTACGATCTTTTGGGCAAAAGTTGTCTTACCCTGGTGAACATCTCCCGTGATTATTACAACTTCTGGTATTTGGAGATGTTCTTTCCTAAACACTATTAATAGTGCATCTGCCTGGCTAAACAGGTCATTCAATTTTATACGTGAAAACCTGCTAGCTTTTTTACTTCCTTGAGTTGAAAGATTTGAGATAATAAAAGGCAATGCGGAAAATGCAAGGTTCATTGACTGATAAAGAGAAGCAAACCCTCTGTGATATAACAATGATTTTATAAGAGGATTTTTCAGTTCAACACTTAAAGCAGCAAATCCAATAATAATAATTATAGCCCGGGCATTCATCTTAAGTCCAACCATTAATCCATTAATGGAAAAAAATGCACCCTGAGAAAATCCGTTCCAAAGAAACGCAGCAGCAAAAGTGATGATTATGAAGCTGACCCAGAAAGAAATTTTTCTTAAACGCCTTAAAGAATTTCTATATTTAAAAATGCAAAATGCAACATAAAGCAATCCAATGAATATTGCTGCAATGGAAAAGTTATAATTAATAAGAAAAAGAATTATAACGATTGCAAGTATGTTTAATACTAAAAAGGTTATCGAATAATTCTGTCCGGTTGACTGGTTAGTAAACTGATTCTTAAATTGGAGTATTACTTCATTATTTTCCGCAGTAGAATGTATGTTCCTGATATGTTTCAATCCTGTGAAGTACCCAGCCAATGCACCAACCATACCAATTATGACATAAATGGTTGTAATTACAATAAGAAGATTTAATGGACTTAAAGCATTTAAACCGATCTGCTTAACTGCAAAATGATAAAGATCGTTTAGGATCTTCAGGAAATCAAAACCATAAAGTATCAGCAGACTGAAAAATTTCTGCAATAATGAGCTTAAAACAGCAAATGCGCCGGCAAAGAGATATCCAACTATATTTTTACCTAAAGCAAAAATAAAAAACTCAATTAGCAGTGCCTCAGTTAATATCCCGATCATTGGCCCGAGGATGATTGCACTTGGAGAAATTGATTTCATCAAGGCACAGATAATGCCAGCTCGCCAAACGAGTCCTATTTCTTTCCAGACCTGAAGGAAAGAGATTATAAGCCATACACCTATAAAAGATAATATCATCCCTGAAAATGGAATTTTCAGGTTATGGAGGAAGCTTCCAAGCAATATTTCAATGGATGCCCAGATACTTCCAAGTACAGAGGCTTTAAGCCATATTTCTTTGAGGGGTTTTGAAGCAATTAATTCCATTATACCTGTTCGCAGAGTCTTTCCTCAATTGTGACTGCATTCATGTCCATTCTGATGATGTGATTCATGCTGGTTGCAACTACTTCCGCTATCCTTAACCAGGCCTTCTACAAATAGTTTGACTACATCATCAGCTTTCCCTGAGCAACCACGTATTACCTCTATACCATTATTATTAAATACATTAATTGCACCACCTCCAATACCTCCTGCCAGCATCACTTCCACCCCATCCGATGACAAAACAGATGCGATATCTGATTTGCAGCCACAACCTGGTTGAGATTTAATAGTTTTAACTCCGGTTATTTCATTTTTCTCTGATATTGTATAAACTCCGTAAGATTCACATTGGCCAAAGTGGCTGTCAATATAATTATCTGATGTAATTGGTACCGCGATTTTCATTATCATATTTGTATTGAGGAAGTTACTATAAATTCAGGTTGATTATTGATTGTCTTTTTCACAAGGCATAGCTCTGCAGCATTGATTACCGCTCCTGTGTATTTCTCAGGGAAACCAGCAGGCAACTGGATATCAAGTTTAAAAATTGAGGCAAGCTTTTTCTCTTTGTCGTATTCCATTGTCTGAATTATTTTAATTCCGTCAGTAGAGATTTGACGTTTGTCGCAGAAAGATTTTATATAAATGCCAGCACAAGTGCCTATAGATGCCAAAAACAGTTCAAATGGAGCAGGCGCTGAATTTGTGCCTCCGTATTCAGCAGGCTGGTCTGTTCTTATTATATGACCATTCAAGTGGGCAGTAATTACTTTATCTCCGTCAAATGTTATTTCCATAATTATGATTTAAAATAAGTGGTTACTGATCTTTTTTTATACGAATAAACATTTTCTTAGTTAATACGATTTGCAATCAGTAAGAAAACAGGGTATTGGTTAGTCATGTTTTCTGAGATTTTTTTGTTAATCGTAAAGCATTGTTCCGCTGTAGATACCCTGAAGTTACATTTATTTAAAGTCAATGTAAGATCCTCAACATTAAACCCATTGTGACCTGAGAATCCTTCATCATGAAATGAGCCATCTTCAGTATATAAATCTGCAATAGCTATGAATCCATTAGGATTTAATATCTTATAGAAATTACGGAATAACTTTTCTATATCATTTACATGGTGAAGAACCATTTGTGTGAATATCAGATCAAAAGTTTTTCCTGAATAAGTTTCATGTTCGATATCAAAGACAATAGTTTTCAGGTTTTTAGCACCCGTTGCATCGATCTTTTTGTTCGCTACCTTCACCATTTCTGTTGAATTATCCATTAAAATGATGTCATTTAAAAAGTCTTTTAGCATAAAGCTTAATAAACCCGTACCGGCACCAAATTCTATTGCACTCATTTCTTTCTTTATGGGAAGCAGTCGCAGCATTTCCTTTGCAATAGCTTCTGATCGTGCATGATGTATGGGGTTTTCATCCCATCCGGATGCTTTTATATCGAATTCGTTCATACTGACAAGGTCAAATAGATTTGTGATTATTTATAGAGTGTGTGCAAATATAATGAACATTGGTTCATAATACAAATTTATTCCCAAGAAATACTAAAGCATTGCAATTCTTATTTTATTAACTTTCGCAAATGAAAAATGAGTGCAAAACATGTTCAATTAAATCAAAGGCAGCATCAAAATTAAGTGATGACGAAATAGAAAAACTCTCGTTTAATTGTGCTTTGGTAAAATTCCATAAAGGAGATCAATTAATTAAACAGGGTTCTTTTTCATCTAATGTTGCGTATTTAAGGAGTGGTTTGGCAAAAATTCATATTGAAGGACCATATCATGAGCAAATTGTTCGTATTGTAAAAGCACCCAGTTACCTTGGATTACCAACAACTTTCGGTGATAAAATAAACCAATATTCAGTTACAGTCATTGATGCGGCAGAAGTTTGTTTTATTGATATTGAGACCTTCCGGTATCTATTGAAAACAAATCCTGATTTCTCGTATGAAATAATGCTGGAATTATGCAGAAATGAACTTGAAGTGTTTTGCAGATGTGCTAACAGGACTCAAAAACAGATCAGAGGTAAAATTGCTGATGTCTTATTAGAGTTTTCAGATAAAATTTACAACTCGACTATCTTTACATTACCTATCACACAAGAAGATTTAGGAGATCTCGTTGATTCAAGCAGGGAAAGCATCAGCCGGGTATTGGCTGAATTTGATAAAGATGGAATTATTAAGATTGCAGGAAAGAAAATTGAAATTCTGAACAAGAAATCCTTGTTGCTGATCAGCGCTAATGGCTGAGTGTCACCAGATCTGAATTTAACTGTCAATATAATTCCGTGATATCAGGCTCTCATTCGTGTGACAAATCGCAAGTAATAATGTGACGCGCATCACATAAATCGAACTACTCATATCCTAACTTTGCATTCAAACGGGTTAGGATGAGTTCACCAAAAGAAAATTTGAGTCATCATTGTCATGATTGTCCTGACAAATCATGTGCAGCTGCATTACTTAATGATCGTGAAATTGACCTTATTTTTAATAACAGGTATATCAGTGAGGTTAAAAAGAGAACTAACATCCTTAACGAAGGATCACCTGTTTCCCATGTAATATACTTAAGATCAGGTCTGGTTAAGGAATACAGAATAAGGTCAGATAATCAGGAGCAGATACTCCAGATTGTTAAGCCGCATTCATACCTGGGTATGACCTCACTTTTCGGAGATAACTTTAACCACTACTCCTATGAGTCGCTAACAGAGCTTAAACTTTGTTATATTGATAGTGATACCTTTATTAGTCTGGTCAGAAACAATGGAAACTTTGCCTTCGAGATTCTGACATCAGTTGAAAGAGACAGCCTTAATAATTTTCACAGGTTCATTAATCAGGGTAATAAAAAGATTTATTCGCGAATTGCTGATATCCTAATTTACTTTTCCAGGATTGTATATTCAAGTAATAAACTTCAGATCCCGCTAACCAGAAGTGAATTGGCTGAAATGGCCGGTACTTCCAGAGAAAGTATTGGAAGGGTATTTACGAAATTCAAATCGGAAGGGATAATAAAAACCTCCGGGAAAAATATAATTATAAATGATATAAAAAAGCTTGAAAACATAAGTAAGTTCGGCTGACAAGTATTAAAAAATGATATGACAAACAGAAGGCAGTTCATAAAAATATCAATCGCCGGTGCAGGTGCCCTGACATTAGGAGCAGGAGCCTTAAAAGCCATGGGATGGATATCCAAACCTGAAAACAGCGGAAAAATAAAAGTTGACCTCAAACGAACTCCGACTTATTGTGAAGTTTGCTTCTGGAAATGTGCCGGATGGGTTTATAAAACTTCTGAGGGTAAAATTTGGAAAATCATAGGCAATGATGAAGATCAGCATTGTAATGGACGCTTTTGCCCGCGTGGCACAGGTGGAGTTGGTATGTATTACGATGAAGACAGGTTGAAGACACCTCTCATAAGAGTTCAGGAACGTGGTAAGCAGGTCTTTCGCGAGGCCTCATGGGATGAAGCACTTGATTATATTGCAGCTAAAATGAAGAACATTTCTTCAAAATCTGGTCCTGAAAGTATGGCACTCTTCACTCATGGGTCAGGTAGTGCTTATTTTACAAATTTATTAAAAGCATATGGCTCATCAAATATAGCGGAACCATCGTACGCACAGTGTCGGGGGCCGAGAGATGAAGCCTTTCTTGCAACATTCGGAGAAGAAGTTTATTCACCGGAGGTAACAGATATTCGGGACACCAAATGCCTTGTATTGATTGGAGCACATATTGGAGAGAATATGCATAATGGTCAGATACAGGAAATGTCGGATGCAATTGATAAAGGCGTCACTATAATTACAGTAGATCCAAGGTTTTCAACTGCCGCCGGAAAATCGAAATATTGGCTTCCTATTAAACCGTCTACCGATATTGCTTTGCTTCTGTCATGGATACATGAAATAATCTACAACGGATATTACGATAAAAATTATGTCGAAAAATATTGCAGTGGGTTTGATAAACTGAAAGAACATGTCAAAGATTTTACTCCTGAATGGGCATATGGGATTACAACAATTAAACCAGACCTGATCAGAAAAACTGCAAAGGAAATGTCGAATGCATCTCCAGCTGTCTTAATCCATCCAGGTAGACATGTTACGTGGTATGGTGATGATACCCAGAGGGTTCGGGCAATTGCAATTTTAAATGCTCTCCTTGGATCATGGGGCAGGCGTGGAGGTTTTTACAGACCAGCAAAATATGATGTACCGTCAGCTAAAATTCCAAAATACACTGAAGCTAAGAAGAGCTGGACAGACGCATTTCCTGGCAAATTTCCGATAGCAAGTTCTCCGGTTTCAAATGCTCTTATTGATGCATCAATTCCTGAAAACAAGCCTGGCTTTTTAATAAAAGGGTGGATCGTTAACGCAACAAATCTTGTATCATCAATTCCAGGTCAGTTAAATACTCTTAAAGCTATCCAGAACCTTGATCTGTTAGTGTCAGTAGATATCATGCCTATGGAGATCACAGGATGGGCCGATGTCGTCTTACCTGAGTGTACCTATCTTGAAAGATACGATATGCTCAGAATAAGTCCCCACCGTAAACCTGCTATAGCGTTGAGAATGCCAGCCGCGGAGCCAATGAACAATACCAGATCAGGATACAATATTGCACGGGGACTCGCTCTGAGACTTGGACTGGAAAGTTATTTTCCTTTTGAAAAACAGGAAGATCTACTCGACTGGCAACTCAAACAGGTGGGTTCTTCTCTGGAAGAAATGCAGCGGATCGGGGTAAAGACTAAGGCAAGAGATGCGGATGATCTTTATTATGCGGAAAATGAAAATGTATCATTTCCTACAGATTCAGGCAAGATTGAATTATACTCCAAAGCTTTTGAAGATGCCGGATTTGATCCTCTTCCTAAGTACATAGCACATGAAGAACCCCCTGCAGGCTTTTACCGTTTAATCTATGGCCGCGCTCCAATGCATACTTTCGGAAGAACTTCAAATAACCCTAATCTGACTGACCTGATGCATGAAAATTCCGTATGGATTAATCCTAAGGTTTCAAAGGAATGGGGGTTGGCACAAGGCCAGTATATTTGGCTTAAAAACCAGGATGGCGTTATCTCAGACTTCCCCATAAAAGTAAGGGTAACCGAACGTATACGATGGGACTCGGTCTATATGGTGCACGGATTCGGACATAAGCAAAAACAGATGAAAAGGTGCTTTGGCAAGGGAGCCAGCGATACTCAGTTGATCACAAAAGTACTTGTTGATCCCCTGATGGGAGGAACAGGTATGAGATCGAATTTTGTAACATTTGTCACTGAAAAGTCAGAAAAGGAGGTTGCATCATGAGATATGCAATGGCAGTAGATACAAAAAAATGTGTCGGTTGCAGCGACTGTGTTGTAGCCTGTCAGACAGAAAATAATGTTCCTCATGGCTTTTGCCGGGAATGGGTTGTTGAAACTATGAATGGGACTTATCCTCAGCTCGAAATAGAAATCAGGTCAGAAAGATGCAATCATTGCATTAACTCACCATGCGTTCGTTGTTGTCCTACCGGAGCCAGTCATTTTGCTGAAGGTGGAATTGTCCTTGTTGAACATAATAAATGTATTGGTTGCGGTGCATGTATGGCTTCATGTCCATACGATGCCAGATATCCCCATCCCGATGGTTATGTTGATAAGTGCACTTTTTGTATTCATAGAATAAAGATCGGTCTTGCCCCTGCCTGTGCTGCCGTTTGTCCAACAAAATGCATCTATTTTGGCGATCTGGATGATCCGAATAGTGATGTCTCAGTTGTTTTGAAAAAGCGTAAATCAAAAACACTAATTCCTGAAGCAGGCACAAAACCACAACTGTATTTTTTGATTTAATCAAATAATGATCATTTAAATGGAAGAAGAATTATTAGTAAGCGGCAGGTTGAATCATCTCATTGATCCACAACTTAATATCTGGCATTGGCAGATTCCGCTTTATCTTTTTCTCGGAGGGATGGCAGCCGGAATTCTTTGTATTGCTGCTCTCTATTTTATCCGGGGTAGGGAAAATGACTATAGAACTGCAGTCCGCATTACTCCATTTCTGGCTCCTTTTCTGCTGGTTATAGGATTAATAACTCTCTTTATTGACCTCAGACATAAACTGTTTTTCTGGCAGCTTTATACAAACATACGTTTGCAATCACCTATGTCCTGGGGTGCCTGGACCCTGATGGTTATAACACCAGTTTCCTTTATCTGGTGTGCCCTTCATATTAAGGACATTTTCCCAAATTGGGATTGGAAATTCAAATGGATATATGACATTGAGTTTTTCTTTAACAAGTAT